>OCJN01000020.1_pt1 | contig 142677 bp, 133 predicted proteins | sample 1480731 | NCBI WGS metagenome assembly OCJN01 (sample SAMN05301479, study PRJEB22388) | human skin metagenome | isolation source: Infant 1 DOL 23 skin | host: Homo sapiens | place: USA: Pittsburgh, Magee-Womens Hospital of UPMC | collected 2013/2014 | reverse complement strand
TCAACGCCGACGCAAGCTGCTACTCTGAATATTCCTAAAAAATGTCCGCATCCCCAAATGTCCCTTAAGCCTCTTTATGCGCTGCGCCAATGTAGAAAAAGCGGTTCCGCTTCTAAAGACAAGGCTGGGCGACAATGCTCGAGTACCCTCTACAACAGCTTCTTGACGTCCCAACAAACTGATTAGGCCCAATCCTGAGATTTCACACTCTCACCCGCTATGCAGTGCCTACTAATTTACTGGCCCAATGAGCTCCGCTACGTGATGAGCAAAACCCATTTCGCTACTTAACCCGCAAGCTACCCCTCTGGGTATTCCTAAAAATTTCTGCATCCCCAAGTGTCGTTTAAACAAAACAGGGCCCACTGTAAACAGCAGGCCCTAACTGCTCCTCCAACTGGGCTCGAACCAGTGACCCTTCGATTAACAGTCGAATGCTCTGCCAACTGAGCTATGGAGGAATATTTTATTGCTAGCACTTCGAACTCACCGTTCTCCGTGCAACGAGAATTAACTATATACGGAAGTGGGTCTTAGACACAAATCCCCTGTATACAAGGGAATCTTAAAGTTAGACTCAGAGCACAAACTCAAAAGCCTCGCTTTCCTGTATGGACGAATATTACGCGAAGATTTTCGATGAAATATAAATGCAAAAGAGCTATTCTGAGCGCTTTGCTGCTGAACTCTTACGGTGTGGCCGTACATTCCCTACGGGAGATTGGAAGCATTTATTAAAAAGAGCGCTGAATACAAGGACTGAAATGCCTACTTAACTAAATGCCCATTTGAGCTTCAGGTGTAGCGTCCTGACTTAGTTTCTAAGCTCTTGTTTCCTTTTGCAATTTTCCGTCTGACAGGTACTTCTCCTACAACTTTCTTCACCTTCGACCAAGGTTTGCATCCTAAGCATTGGTGGAGTCTTGTTTCATTCCACCCAAATGCGCTCGGGACCTGACCCCTGTTTGGTAGACACCTGATATCCAGCCCGGTTGGGTTGGGAAGAAAGGTAATCTACCACCATGCCTAGGTACTCCGAACAGTTCAAACGTGATGCTGTGGCCCTCTACGAAAACAATGAGGACCTTTCACTCCACGCGGCTTCAGCAGAGCTTGGAGTCAATCGCTCCTCACTTTATTCCTGGCTTAAGCAGTACGGCACCGGCAAACGTGCCCGCACGAAGACCATGCGTGACAAGGCCCAAATGACCACTGATTCTGAACGGATCCGCCAGCTAGAAAAAGAAAACGCAAAGCTTCGTGAAGAACGCGACATCCTGCGCAAGGCCGCGAAGTATTTTGCCGAAGAGACACGCTGGTAATCCGCTTCCAGTTTGTCTATGACCACCGAACCGAATACTCGGTCAAGCGGATGTGCCACGTGTTAAAGCTCAATCGTTCCTCGTTTTATAAATGGGTGCAAACCCGTGAAAAGCGCAGGTTAAAGATGTGTTCCGATGCCCTTATTGGCGCAAAAATCAAGACCACCTTCGATGATGAGCACGGGCTTTATGGTGCTAAACGCATCGCTGCAAGCCTCAACGACGATACGGATCTCGGCCCGATCAACCATAAGAAGGTCGCACGCATCATGAAAGCCATGGGGTTAAAAGGCTTTAGTAAACGGCGTCGATGCATCACCACTAGGCGCAAGCCTGGTCACCGTGTCATGCCAGATTTAGTAGGCCGTAAATTCACCGCTAACAGGCCGAACCACGTCTATGTAGGCGACATCACCTACCTGCCGTGTAAGAGTGGCAAGAACATGTACCTTGCAACGGTCATTGACGCCTACTCGCGCAAGCTCGTCGGCCATGCACTAGCCGATCACATGCGGGTATCTCTGGCTATCGAAGCTTTGTCTCATGCCAGCAAAGTCCGCGGAAGCCTTAAAGGGGCAATTTTCCATTCTGATCATGGCAGTGTGCACACCTCACAGGCGTTTAGGGACCACTGTGCCCAACTTGGTGTGCGCCAATCCATGGGTGCAGTGGGACCTAGTGCCGATAATGCCCTGGCAGAGTCATTTAACGCCACCTTAAAACGTGAAGTGCTGCGTGATCGGAAAGTCTTTGACAATCCCATTATCTGCCGGCAGGAAGACTTTCGATGGTGCATGCGTTACAACACGCGCAGACGACACTCCTGGTGCAACCTTCTAGCTCCCGATGACTTCGAAACACTCACATCAGCTACACTGATCCAAGCAGCATAGCTAACCCCGACGTGTCTACTTTCCGGGGGTCAGGCTCGGTAGTTACGAATGTTAGATTCTGATTAAACGGCAACGGCAATACCGGCTAGCATATTGCTAGCCGGTCGCCACTCTGTCCTAGTCGTTGATGTACAGGTACTGCTTGTTCACGAACTCGTCTAGGGCGAAGACAGAAAGTTCACGGCCATAGCCGGAATTCTTGATGCCACCGAAAGGCAGCACTGGGGAGAAGTACTGTCCCAGGTTGACGTGAATCATTCCGGTATCGATCTGGTCAGCCACGTTGGTGGCACGCTCGGTGTCCTCAGAGAAGACGGCGCCGCCCAGACCGTAGTTGGAGTTATTGGCTAGCTCCACTGCTTCTTTTTCGGAGGAGACCTTATAAATTTCGGCCACAGGGCCGAAGAACTCCTCATAGTAGGAGTCGGAGCCTACGGGGACGTCGGTAAGCACGGTTGGCGTGTAATAGGCCGCGGTTTCATGCAGCTCGCCACCGGTACGGATGGTGGCGCCATTGTCCACGGCGCGCTGGACCTGCTTGTCTAGGTTCTCTGCGGCGCTGCGCGAGGACATTGGGTAGTACTGGTTATCCGCTGGGCTGGAAGGATCACCTTGTGCCATTCCCTCGGCGATGCGCACCATTTCATCAACAAACTCGTCGTAGATATCCTCCATGACGATGATGCGCTTATTGGAGGTGCAGGCCTGGCCGACGTTCTCGATGCGCTTGACCCAGGCTTCCTCAGCCGCCTTAGTGATATCGGCGGCATCGAGAATAATATACGGATCAGTGCCGCCGAGCTCCAGCACAGCCTTCTTAAGGTTGCGGCCGGCGATTTCCGCAATGGCGGCGCCGGCACGCTCAGAACCAGTGAGAGAAACACCCTGGACGCGCGAATCAGCAATGACGTCCGCAATCTGGTCATGATCGGCATAGATATTGATGTACACTCCCTCGGGCAGGCCAGCCTCGCGGAAGATCTCCTCGATAGCAGCGGCGGACTTCGGGGTAATTTCGGCATGCTTTAGCAAAATGCAATTGCCGTTCATCAAGTTAGGTCCGGCAAAGCGGGCGACCTGGTAGATGGGATAGTTCCACGGCATGATGCCCAGGAGCGTGCCAACGGGAAGGCGGCGAACCACGGCCTTTCCGCCGGGTACATCGACTGGCTTGTCTTTATTGTGCTCTGCCGCGTTATCCGCATAAAACTGCAAGATATCGCCAGAGAAGTTGATTTCCCACTCCCCTTCCGGGGTCGCCTTGCCCATTTCCTGGGCCTCAATCTTGGCTAGTTCGCTCTTACGCTCCTTAAAGAGCTCAGCAGCACGGGAGACAATCTTGGCGCGCTCGTCAATTGGGGTCTTACGCCAGGTTTGAAAAGCCTCGTGAGACTTGGCTAGTGCATCCTGGATCTGCTCATCGGTAAAGGTATCGAAGGTTTCTACCACTTCATTTGTGGCGGGGTTGGTAACTGCGTAGCCCTTAGACATCGGGACTTCCTTCCTATGGGGTGTTGATATTGATGTACATCGCGCAGGCATTGTGCCTGTCACAACAGTACGCTACTTTTGTTATACATGTCACCGATTTAAGCGCCGACGGCCATCGAACCGTCCTTCATTTTCACGCCCTCATCCTGCTTCATGTAGGTGGCATCACGGGTAAGCATTTGACGCACCATGTCCTCATTCTTTTGGATTTCCGCCTCGAGGGCTTCCTTGTCTTGGCGCAGCAGGTCAAAACGTTCTTGTACCAGTGGAGCTTCCATCTCCAAGATGGGCTGCATCACGGACTGCGCCACGCCACAGGCATCAGCCACCTCATCGCCGTGGATGATGCGCACGTGCGCAGCGGTCCAATCTGCAAGCGTGTCTTCTGGGAAGCCAGTGAGTTCCTTAGCATTAACAACGAAGCCGGACATCAGGGCATCGACAAGCTGGCGGGCAGCCTCGTTAATCTCACCGTCAACCGCATGGATGGCGTCCATGGTCTCCTGCGAGGCTTCTACACCATCTTCGCCGTGGAAGAGATCGGAGTGGATGCCTAACATGCGGCCGACTATCTTCCACAGATAAAACACATCTCTTTCTTCTTCCGCGGTGAGTTGCCAGCCCATGCGGCGCAGCCCGGCATATGGGATATACGTGAAATCGAACCAGGTACGCAGCATGTCGAATTCACTAATCGGTGCACCATAGTCGGAATAGTCCAAGCCTTTGCGGTTATGTACGCGGCGCACATGAGCGTGAATCGCGCGCACCATGCCTGTATGAATAAAACCCTCCCCTCCTGGCTGCAAAGCATCCGGCAGGTAGAGCGAATAGGTCCAATTTGTGGTGTAGGCAAGACGCTTGACTGCACCGTCAGTAAGCTCGCCGGTGTTAATCAAAAGGTCAGCGATGGCCGGGGTAGCATACGTATGCACCAAGGAACCAGGGCCCAACGCCAGACCGTGACTCAACGGCGGGATGGATAGGTAGGTGCGGCGACCACGCTCAAGCTTTTCCGCGTCTAGACCAGCAAGTGCCTTGGTCATATCCTCAATCAATGCCGCTACCTCCGGCAGGGTATCGTCATCGGCGGTGCCGCGAGCTAAGGCCTCGCGCAGGTTGGGCATGATTTCCTTAACCGTATGACCGCTGGTGAATAGAGCGTCCGCCACGGGATCCATAGCCCAGAAGGCCTCTTGGTAACGGTCTGCGCGTTGCGTGCCATACTTGGCCACAAATTCTTCGCGGCTACCGCGGCCGGCAGGCCATTCATTTACGGTGCTCAACGGTGCTGGTGCATTCATTGTGGTTTCTCCTTATAGCCTGATGAGAGTTGGTAAAGTCGGTTTAGCTGCGGGCTTCTTTCGAGTCATCGTGCAAGGTGTAATCGGACTTGGTATCTGGCTCGTTCTTAGCGATGTAGTCTTTGATCACCTCCGTCACCGCAGTCCAAGGGGGTTTGCCATTATTGGCACGCTTTACCCTGGCCTTTTTCGCACCTGGCAGCTTGTCCCGAACTCGGGCCGCACGAGCTTCCGCTTTAGCGGCCGCCTTGAAGAGGATGGCCCAAGGCCTAAAGTTGATCTTTTCCCAGCGCGTGCCCTGCACCATAAACTTGGTATCTTTCTCGCCGCAGATGGTAGATAGTGCGCCAAGGGCAACGTGTGGCACGAGGGGGTTGAGGCTTTCCAGGATGGACATCAGCGCGGTAGCCACACGCTCGTGGTAAGCAGAGGAATATCCGCCATTGCCATAGATGTAATCAGTCATCTTGCGCATTTCATCGCCAGTTTTAGGGATAAGGCGCTCCTCCGCTCCCATCATGTAGAGGATGTATCCCCAATACTGAGCCACGTCATCCCATTCCTGGCCGCTATGCGGCCGGCCAAAAAACTCGTCGATCGCAAGCGGCATCATGCCAAACCAGCCTTCTCCAGAGACGAGGAAGCTAGAGCCGATTGGACGCCCGAATTCGTTATAGTGCTCCGGTCCCCATATCTTTTCCAATCCGCGGTTTGCCTGGGCATGGAGCAGGCGCACGCGAACCGCCGCCTTGCGCCCCTCACCAAAGCGCTCGAAAACGTTCTTCTTTCCTAGATCCACAAAGAACTGTGCAGTCTCAATAGACCGCTGCATGGCTTGGAACTCAAACATTCCGGTCTCGCCCGTGGCCGCAGAGGTGCGGTCTTCCAACGTAGTTGCCCAATAAGCAAAGGCGATAGCAAGAATCTCTGAGGTGCGGGTGACGTTGTAATAGGCTATGCGCCCGCGTTCGGCGGCCTCGAGGTCTAGCCAATTGGGGATCCGATCTACTTCTTGGAAAAACTCCACCAGCTCAGGGGCAGGTTCACGCACAGTATCGATGCCTTGATTTAGCGCCTGCTCAAATTTTTTCCGCGATTCCTTCGCGCCATCGCGACGGAAGGCTTGGGCGAGCTTCTCACCCGTCTCATCGGTTTGCCACATGTGGTCATCTAAAAGGCGGGTTTGCGCAGTACCGTAGCCCTCCCAAGAATCTTCCACTGAGTGCCAAGAATCAAAAATATTATGGCGCAGCGCGGACCAGCTCGGGGTGGGGGTGCGCCGCTTAGGCGCCGGGCGCAGCGGCATTCCATCGCGGTAAAAATAGCGGAAATCCTCATAAGGATTATCGGACATCGGCAAAATCTCTGGCTGCGTGGCTTCGCTCGCCAAGGGCTTGGTGGGAGTTGACATTGCAGTGACTCTCTTTCTTATTTCAAGTGTCATACTACACACTGTTGAACAATCTGTGTGCTAAATCACTTTTGGCATCTACTGGTTATCGTATAGGGAGTCAGATCACACCGCAACGGAACCCGCTGAGGTTTGCCCATTTTGCTTTGTCTTAAACTCTCAAAAGTAGGTAAAAGGTCTCGGACTACACTCCCCCACCACGAGAAATAAAGCGGGTGGATGCGCCAAAAGATTTTTCAATTGGAAGCGTTCACCCACCCATGTGGGTGTATCAAACACGGTTAATCGACGCAGGCTTGCCACATGAGTGACATGGGGCTCGTTTAGTAGATACTATGTCCTCAATCCCTTTAAAAGGCTGAATGGCGTGAATCGCTACCGCGAGACACGAACGAACTGCAGGACGTGTAAAGGCTTCACATTTTTCCCTCGATCCGCCCACGCCATTGAGCAGAAAGGGGCCACAATGGACGAAACTTCCTTAAAACACTCTCCGGCACGAGGCACAGCAAAAAGGAGCGAAGGTTCGCGGCTGCGGGCCACAGTACAACAGATCACCCGAGTCGCTGATGACCTTATGGTGCTGGAATTCTGCTTAAAGGATGGCGAGGAACTCCCCGACTACTCCCCCGGCTGCCACGTAGACGTCACACTCACCGGACCAGAAGAAACGGAATTAGTGCGCCAGTACTCCGTTTTTGAAATGCCACCCAAGGAGATCTCCAGTTGTGACGCCGGTGCACATTTAACTTACGGCATCGCCGTTAAACGCGAAGAGAATTCGCGGGGTGGTTCCCTTGTCATGATGCAACTTCGCGCGGGCGATGAGTTGCTTATCTCCCCAGCGCACAATAACTTCGAACTCGTTGACACCGCCAGCTACTATGTACTCGTCGGCGCCGGTGTGGGTATTGCGCCTATGCTATCCATGGCCCAATCGCTACAGCACCAAGGCAAACCCTTCATGGTGCTTTACTTTGTCTCTAGCATTACCCGCGCCGTACTCCTGCCCCAATTACGCAGCATATGCGGCGATAGTCTCATTGAAGTTTTCGGCTCACCCCGTGCACGGCAAGAAGAAATCTACCGACACCTGTTATCCCAAGCCCCGCAGGAAACAGTGTTTTATGTATGCGGTCCGCAAGGGTTCATGTCCGGCGCGAAGGAGGTAGTGCTGGACTATCTTCCCCACCAGAATTTCCACTGGGAAAACTTCCACCCTGATATGGAAGCGCTTAGCGGAGAGAAAAATGCCGGTGCAGGCGGTTGCGCTTTCGATGTGGAATTTTGTGGGGAAACCGTACACGTTCCAGCCAATGCCACTGTGCTCGAGGCACTCGAGGAAGCTGACTTGCCGGTGATGTCACGTTGTTTAGAAGGCACCTGCAGCACCTGCGTTATGAAAGTGATAGAAGGCGAACCAGATCATCGAGATTCCGTCTTTAATGAGCAAATGCATGCAGACGGCGCCTTTGCGCCCTGCGTTTCACGGTCATTAGATAGACGCCTAGTGCTCGAGCGCTGGCGCCGCTAAGGCACTTCGCTTTAGAGCGAACGCACCATCACGACCCCAATGATGACTAAGGCCAGTCCCACTACGCGGTGAATAGGGGGCAGCCCCCGGCGCGCATGCCCCCAGCCGAGCGACTCTACTACCTGCCCGCACACAATTGATCCCACCAGCGATCCAATCACGGTTGTTCCTGTGCCCAAGATGGGAGAAAGCTTAGCCCCACCAACCACGAAAAGTGCCCCAAGCACTCCACCGAACCACATCCACCACGGACCAGCAGCGGGACGGGTGAAAAGAGCGCGCCGCGGACCACGGGGGAAAATAGACAGCACTGCAAGCAAGAGCACGCCGACAGCTAGAGAAATCTCGCCGGCGGGAAGAGGGCTGCCCAATGCACGGCCGAGGAAGCCATTGACAGCAGTTTGGGTTGCTGAGCCCATTCCAATAAGAACCCCAAAAAGCCGCCACAACCACAGCTTCACACCACTGGCTGTGGCATGCGTAGTAGCGGCACCGCGTCCGATTTCCAATACCAACGCGATTCCAACCAACACCACGGCCGCCCCGAGGATGCGCAGCGGGCCAACTCCAACGTGTGGGGAATTAAATATACCGGTGGTATCGCAAAGCAGACCCATTGTTACCTGCCCCAAGATAGGCAAGATAACGGTCTCCACGCTGCCTATGCGAGGGAAAAGCAGAATATTTCCCACGATGAAGGAAACTCCCATAAACCCGCCGATCCACACCCACCAGGGCTGTTGCGCAGCGGTGGCTAAATCCGGAATTAGGTGGCCGGTGAGCGCAAGAGCAATAAGCGCAGAAACGAACAAGCCAATAATAAAGGAATAGAATCCCGCCACAATTGGGGAGCCAACACTTTCACGAAACCGCGTATTAATGGCCGTCTGTACCGGCACTATGGCGCCGACCAGCAGGGCGGCAATGACCAACATAGGGCGTCCTTTCTTGTAGGCAGCTGAGGGCATCGCCAAGGATGGCTTCTGCCTCATTGCACAATGCAGAAACACTGAAAGTGCAGGCCCAGGGTTGTGGGACCTGCACTCTCGGAATGGCGGTAGCACTGCCATGAGATGGTGCGGGCTAGCTACCAGAAGATTTATTAATCCGTGGGAATGGAGTCAGTGTTCTCCAGTAGCTTGGCCACATAACCGGTATTGAACTCACCGCTGCGGAACTTTTCGCTATCGAGCAACATCGCCTGGAATGGCGCAGTCGTCACCACACCCTCCACCTCTAGCTCATCGATAGCGCGCAGCATGCGGGCGATGGCTTCATCGCGATCTTCCGCCCACACGATAAGTTTGCCGACCATAGAGTCATAGAAAGGTGGGATGGTGTAGCCGGTTTCGATGTGGGTATCCATGCGTACACCAAAGCCGCCTGGAACGCGATAGTGTTCGATCTTGCCGGGGCGCGGAGCGAAGTTTTGGTTCGGATCCTCGGCATTGATGCGGCATTCGATAGCGTGACCGCGTATCTCAATGTTATCCTGCCTGATGGACAGCTTCTGTCCGGAGGCAATGCGTAGCTGCTCCTTAATGAGGTCCACGCCGGTGATCATTTCCGTAACCGGGTGCTCGACCTGAATACGGGTATTCATCTCGATGAAGTAGTACTTGTTTTCCGTGTTGTCGAACACGAACTCGATGGTACCGGCGTTTTTGTATTTCACTTCCTTGCACAGGTTGATGGCAGCTTCCTGCATCCCCGCTCGCAGTTCCTCGGTCAGGACCGGGGACGGGCCTTCCTCAATAAGCTTCTGGTTACGGCGCTGGGAGGTACAGTCACGCTCTCCCAAGGCCACGACGTTCTCTCCATCCGAAAGCACCTGGATCTCAATGTGCCTAATATCGGTGAGATAGCGCTCGATGTACACCGAGGGATCGTTAAACGCGGATTCGGCCTCGTTCATGATCTCATTGAGATCTTTTTCCAGCGTGTCCTCGGATTCAACCACGCGCATGCCACGACCGCCACCACCGGCTGCAGCCTTAATAAGCAGCGGGAAGCCTGTATTGCGGGCAACTTCCATCGCCTCATCAATTTCGGTGACTACTCCATCGGAACCGGGCACGGTGGGCACCCCGGCAGCCTGTGCGATGCGTTTTGCCTCGATCTTGTCTCCCATCAAGCCGATGTGTTCGGCAGAGGGACCGACAAAGCCGATGTTTTCTTCTTCCACCATGCGTACAAAGTCGGGTTTTTCAGATAGGAATCCGTAGCCGGGATGGATGGCGTCAGCCTTAAAAGCCATGGCCGCAGAAAGGATGAGCTCGGGGCTGTTATAGCTTTTCGCGGCGTTGGCTGGGCCGATGCAAACGGCCTTATCAGCTAGTTTAACGGGCAAGGAATCCTTATCACCCTCAGAGTAGACGAGGATGGATTTTATCCCCAGCTCCTTGCAGGCGCGGATAACACGCAATGCGATCTCACCGCGGTTGGCAATCAGAACGCTATTTAAGAGATCTGACATGTTTTCCTCCAGATCGGTGTGCGGGAACGGGGTTTACTTTGGTTCGATGATCATTAGTGGCTGGCCGTGCTCAACGGCATCCTCGTTGTCCACGAGGATTTCCTTGACAGTTCCGGCAAACTTGGCCTCAATATTGTTCATCAGCTTCATGACCTCGACGATGCACAGCACCTGTCCTACCTCGACCTCATCGCCAACTTTGACGAATGGGTCCGCGCCCGGCTTCGGGGAAGCATAGTAGGTACCGACCATAGGAGCGGTGACGGTCTCGCCCTCTGCCGCCGGAGCTCCGGAAGCCTTCGACTGCTCCTGATCAGCTGGTTCTTGTGCAGCGGGTGCCGATGCGGGCTCTTCCTGCGCAGGCGCCTGCTGTGCGGGGACTTGCTCTGCCGGGGATGCGGCTGGAGCAGCTGCAGGTGCGGCAGCTGCTTCCGGAGCCGGGGCTGGGCGGTTGAGGCCGCCAGGCGTGCGGGACATGGCGAGTTCGATGTCGCCATACTTGATCTGCAGCTCTTGGATGTCATCGGAAAGGTTGGCCCACTTCAGGAGGGCCTTCAGATCCTGCAGGTTGGTGGTATCAGTCATGATTACTTTTCTCCTTTGGTGAGGTTAATTTCCAAGTCAGAGGTCTTGAGGTGGAAGTCGGTGGTATCGGAAGAGTTGTAGATTTGCTGGACGAGGGAGGTCAAGACGCCGCCTTTGACGCCTTCGCCCTCGCCGGCGCGGCCCTCAGCTACAAAGCGCTTCATTTCATCGACTTGGCTGCCGGCGAACATAACGCGCAAAAGCAGGGTGTCGATGTCCTCGTCCGGATGCGCCTCTTTCAGGCCCGGCAGTACCGGCTTGAGTTCTGGGATTTCCTCGGTGATTTCGGAGGAACCGTTGGCCAGGATCTTTTCCAATACCTCTGGGTCCAGCGGAGCCAGAGGTTCACCGTAGTAGCCCAGGGCATACTTCTTAATCTCATTTGGGACCACGGAGTAGCGATCGCCAGTCATCACATTCATGACGGCCTGCGTACCCACGAACTGGGCAAATGGCGTAATCATGATGGGGTATGCCAGCTCTTCTCGCACGCGAGCCACCTCATAGAGAAGCTCCTCAAATCGATCTCCTAGGCCGGCGGTTTCCAGCTGAGATTCGAAGTTCGTCAGCATGCCGCCTGGCAGCTGGTGCATGTAGTGGAGGCCGTCGAAAGCACGGGGCACACCCACCGGCTTATCCTCAGTATCGGCGATTTCCTGGATCCGGTCGCTGGCAGAGGCGATGCGATCATCGTCAACGTTTACGGTATAGCCGAGCGCCCGCAGATCTCGTACCAAAGCCTGGGTCGCAGGCTGACCGGGGCCGTTGGCAAGTGGGGCGATGGAAGTGTGGATCGAATCCACGCCTAGCTCCGCACCAAAGAGATAGGTCAATGGAGACAAGCCGGTCAGGGAGTGGGTGTGTACCTCCAGCGGGATATCTTCTCCAATGGAGCTGCGGATAGCCGGGATAAGGGTTTTCATGCGGTCCGGAGTGAGCAATCCGCCAGCATCCTTCAGCATGATGCGGTCAACATCGGTACGCTCAAGCAGCTCCTCCGCCTTTTGCTTGTAGAGCTCATCGGTATGCACTGGGCTAAGGCAGTAGGACAGCGCACCAAAGGTTTCAGCGCCAAGTTCCTTGGCAAGTTTGAGACCCTTGTCAATGTTGTTGATGTCATTGAGCCCATCAAAAGAACCAATGACGCGGAAGCCGTTGGCATAAAGGCGTTCAGTCCAGTTAAGGATGGCATCATCCGGCAGGAAGTCAAAGGATGCCAGATTCTTGGAGCGAATCAGCGCGCGGAACTTAGTACCGGGAGCCGCATGCTCGTGGACGAGACGTACGCGCTCCCAGGGATCCTCTTTGAGGTAGCGCACGGCCACGTCGAACTGGATGGGGGCGACTAGGTCGACGTGTTCGAACCCTGCATTGGTGACGTCATCCAACAGGGAAAGGATGTGTTCCGTGGTCATGCGGGTGGCCCAGATGCTCTGGTGCGCATCACGCAGGGTGGTATCGATGATCTTAATTTCACGCTCGCTATCGGCTGGGCGTCCGCCCGCGGCCATGACTTCGGCGAGGCTTTCTGTGCTCAATTCCTCGGGGCTAAGAGCAGTCATAAATCCCTCCTTAGGGTGTGGCTCCGACAAGACTCGGGTGGCTTAGGACTCATACCTTTCCGTCCGTGTCATGTGTCACACGCTACACCAGTGCCCACCACTGTGAACCTAAAACTTTTGCCTAAGGAGAGCTTTCCCGCCGTTATCCAAGCTCAGAAACGCTAAACATTTACCCAACTACCCCCAAGTGGGGCCACTATGCGCACTCAAGTTCACAATGCGAACCATAAATCTAACCACAGGTTGTCCCCGAAAGGGGTTCATCACGTGCAGTTTCCCACACGACAAACAACATCAATGACGTCACCGCCAGCTCAGCGCTTTAGATCCCCGCCGCCCTTTTGTGTGATCTGGGTAATATTTTCCCCAACCGTACCGGTCCCACTACAAGGAGAACTCATGACCTCTACCACCAAGCCGACATCGCCACCAGATACCGAATCCGGTAAAGACGCAGCTTCTACCACCGACATCAAATCCCTAGGAGCCAGCCTTACCGGGCAAATCCTGGAGTGGTATGAGTGGAGCTCCTATGCAGTCTTTGCCCCATTCATTGCCACCGCTATGTTCAATAAAGGCGACTCCACCTCCGCCCTTTTGGCTACCTTCGGCGTTTTTGCCGTTGGTTTCCTTGTGCGCCCGCTCGGAGGAATCGTCTTCGGCCGTGTAGCAGATAAGCGTGGCCGAAAATCCGTACTTATGATGACCATCATCATGATGGCCATCGCCTCCGCGATCATCGGATTCATGCCTACCTATGACCAGATCGGCATTTGGGCCTCTGTAGGCCTTTTGGTGATCCGTATCCTGCAGGGCTTCGCACACGGAGGTGAATCAGCTGCCGCCAATAGCTATATCCCAGAGATCGCCCCCAACGCCCACCGCGGTAAATGGGGCTCTATGGTCTACGTTTCCATTTTCGGTGGCTCCGTCATCGCCTACGTGCTCGGCGGCCTAATCTCCCTCGTACTCAATGATGAACAACTTGCCTCATGGGGCTGGCGCATCCCCTTCTTCCTCTGCGCGCTCTCTGCCTGTGTAGCGCTATACCTACGCCGCCACATGAAAGAGTCCGATCACTTCAAGGAAATCGACAGTTCCGAGCCCAGCGTAGACACCCCAGCGCGCAAGGAGCGTCCAGCAATCCCACAATCCGCCTCCGCTACTCGTCCGGCTTGGATCAATATCCTGCTCGTTATCGGCATGGTCTCCGGCGTTACTTCAGCGCACTACACGTGGACCTCCTACGTTTCTAGCTATGCCATTAGCCACGAAGGAATGACCACACAAGGCGCGTACTGGGTCACGGTGGTTGCTCAAGTTGCTGGCCTTATCGCTCTACCACTGTGGGGCAGTCTCTCGGACAAGATTGGGCGCAAACCCGTCATCTATATCTGCGCGGTAGGTATGGCCGTTTTGCAAATCCCACTGATGGCGTTGATCGATTCACGTCCGTGGACCTTGCTCATCGCTTCTACTGTAGGCGTGATCATCGTCGCCGCCGGTGGCGCGCTGCTATCTTCCATCATGTCCGAGGTTTTCCCTACCGCCCAGCGCACACATAGTATCGGACTTGCATACTCCCTTTCTGTAGCTGTCTTTGGCGGAACCGCGCCCTATATCTACCAGTGGTTTGTCGCACACGATCTGGCGTGGGCCTCTGGCTTTTATGTCATCGCTCTGTGCGTCCTCACCATGATTAGCATGTACATTCTCCCTGAAACCAAGGGTGTAGATCTACGCGATGTCTAACTAGTACCTCTCTCATTCCCACGTAAGGCCGGGCCGAACCATGAATCATTTCGGCCCAGCCTTTAGCTAATTCAGCACCGAAGCCCCCTCTCATTAGAAAGAAGAAGAAAGCCCGCCTTCCGGATGCTAGAAGGCGGGCTTTCGGGAATAGTTCAGGACTAGGACAGGTCCAGCATGAATGGGGCATCAGTAACCTCGCGGATGGAGTCCTCGGTCTCCCCCTCGGCCATCTGAACCAAAGTCAGACCTTCTAACTCATCGACCTCAAAGACGGCACGGTCCGTAATAATAAGGTCCACGCAGCGCGCGCCGGTGAGCGGCAGTTGGCATTCTGAAAGGATCTTGGACTTACCATGTTTGGACACGTGCTGCATCATCACCACAATGCGTTTGGCGCCGTGCACCAAATCCATGGCACCGCCCATACCTTTGACCATCTTGCCCGGAATCATCCAATTGGCAAGGTCCCCAAATTGGGATACTTCCATGGCGCCGAGTACCGCTACGTCGATAGCACGCGAGCGAATCATTCCAAAAGATTCCGAAGAAGAAAAGAATGAAGCTCCGGAGGCAGCGGTGATGGTCTCTTTGCCAGCATTGATAAGCTCTGGGTCCACCTTATCTTCGGCCGGGTACGGGCCTACGCCCAAGATGCCGTTTTCAGAATGAAGCACCACTTCAAGGCCCTCCGGAAGGAACCCAGGAATCAACGTTGGCATGCCAATTCCTAGGTTGACGTAGTCGCCGTTTTTCAATTCCTGTGCGGCCCGAGCCGCCATTTCTTCACGTGACCAGGTCATTACTTGCTCACCGTCCTAAATTCGATTCCAGTTTCTTGCTTTCCCACTTCTACGACGCGATCGACGTAGATGCCCGGCACGTCAACCTCGGCCGGTGGAATCGCCTCCACCAATTCTTCCGCCTGCACAATGGTGATATCAGCGCAACGAGCGGCATCCGGGTTAAAGTTCTGCGCAGTCTTAGCAAAAGCCAAGTTGCCGTATCGATCTGCGCGAGCGGCATGAACGAAGGAGAAATCTGGGGTCAGTGCCTCTTCCAGCACGTAGAGCTCGCCGTTAAACTCACGAGTTTCCTTCGGCTTAGAAGTCTGCGCTATGGATCCATCCGGGTTATAGCGGGTGGGGATATCTCCCTCCGCAAGCGGGGTTCCCACACCGGCCTTGGTATAGAAGGCGGGAATGCCGGCACCGCCAGCGCGCATACGCTCGGCCAACGTTCCCTGCGGGGTAAATTCCACAGTCAGTTCACCTTCGAGATACTGGCGGGCGTACTCCTTATTCGTTCCGAGATAGGAACCAATAGAGCGGGAAATGCGATGATCTTTAAGCAAGAGCCCGAGCCCGAAATCGTCGGTACCAAGGTTATTGGAAATGATGGTGAGGTCTCCAGAGCCGAGTTCACGCAGAGCACCAATAAGACGCGCCGGAATTCCCACGAGTCCGAATCCGCCCACCGCAATGGAAGCGCCGTCTGGAATATCGGCCACGGCATTTTCTACTGAGTCGATGACTTTATCTAACATGGCTTCAGCCTACGTGTGGTTCATATGTTGCACAAGGGTTCACAGTGCGAACATTTTTGGATACAATTACGAGATGTAGGCCACTTCATCAATTTTTAGAATCGGAGACCACACCTTGAATGACACCCCCACGGTGCAGTCACTCGCCCGCGGATTAGCCGTTTTGCACTCTTTTAATGGCGAGCGCCCACGCCAGACTCTGGCCCAGGTTGCCGAGGTCACAGGGCTAGCACGTGCCACTGCACGCCGTTTTTTGCACACCTTGGTAACGGAGGGGTACGCGCGCACGGATGGCTCTGAGTTTTGGCTTACCCCCCGGGTTTTGGAACTGGGCTATTCCTACCTATCGAGTTTGGGTCTTCCCGATATTGCCCAGCCCCATTTGAGGGAGTTATCCGCCAAACTCGATGAATCCTGCTCTGTCAGTGTGTTGGATAGGGACTCCGTGGTTTATATCGCCCGCGCCGCTGCACACCGCATCATGGCCACCAATATCACCATCGGCACCCGCTTTCCCGCGCACGCGACCTCAATGGGACAGGTACTGTTAGCGGATCTCACTCCATCGCAGTTGGACGAATTCCTAGAAACGGCGTCGCTGGAGAAAGTCACCCCTCACACGCTCACCGCACCCGCGGATCTTCGGGCGCGCCTAGCGGAGATCCGGAGACGTGGTTGGGTCATCGTAGACCAAGAGCTAGAGAAGGGCCTGCGTTCCATTGCAGTTCCTATTCGCTCTGGTTCGGGCCGCACTGCTGCAGCCATCAATATCTCAACCCAAACATCCGTCTATTCCACTGAGGATCTCACCACGCGCATCCTGCCGGAGCTCATCGCAACCTGCAAGGCAATCTCCCATGACCTTGCCACCACCGAACTTTCTTAAAGGAGAATTATCATGCACACCCGCGACGTAGTCCTTTGCTACCCCAAGCGCACCCCTGTCGGCCGTTATGGTGGCGCGCTAAAGTCCGTCCCCGTCCAAGAACTAGCCAGCCTCGTGGTCAAGACCATTGTGGATGAGTCCGGTATCGACCCCACCGAAATCGATGACGTCATCTTGGGCCAAGGTTCCCCTAATGGTGCCGCACCCGCTTTGGGCCGCGTGGCTGCCCTAGACGCTAGCCTGCCCACCACCGTGCCGGGTATGCAGCTCGATCGCCGCTGCGGATCGGGTCTGCAGGCCATTATTACCGCAGGTGCCCACATTGCTACTGGCGCTGCTGATGTCATCATCGCCGGCGGCGCGGAGTCTATGTCCCGCACCGAATACACCGTTGATGCGGATGTACGCTGGGGAGCAAAGGGAGGAAATATGATCTTTCGCGATCGCCTCCAAGAAGCCCGCGAGACCGCCGGCGGAAAGCACCACCCGATTGCCGGCGGTATGATTGAGACCGCCGAAAATCTCCGTCGGGAATACTCCATCAAGCGCGTCGCCCAAGACGAGCTCGCTGCACGTTCCCACCGCAATGCCGCCGCTGCACAGGAACAATCGCTTTTCGACGCCGAAATCATCCCCGTCACCGTCCCCCAGCGCAAGGGAGAGCCTATCGTCGTAGACAAGGATGAACACGTCCGCCCAGATTCCAGTACAGACAAGCTATCTCAACTACGCGCGGTCATGCGCAAGGAGGACGAAGAGGCAACGGTTACCGCTGGCAATGCCTCCGGCCAAAACGATGGTGCCGCGGCCGTCCTGGTGACTACCCGTGAAAAGGCCGAGGAGTTGGGTCTTACCCCAATGGTCACGCTCAAGGGATGGGCCCTAGCCGGCGTGGATCCGGAACGCATGGGCATCGGCCCGGTGGAGGCGTCCCGTAAGGTTATGGATCGCCTCGGCATCACCTTCGACGACCTCGACCTCATTGAGCTCAATGAGGCCTTTGCTGCCCAAGCATTGGCTGTTCTCAAAGAATGGGGTATTTCGGCAGATGATCCGCGCTTCAACCCGCACGGTTCTGGCATTTCACTCGGCCATCCCGTGGGTGCTACCGGTGCCCGCATCGTCGTCACCGCCGCGCATCATCTTCACCGCACCGGCGGTAAGCTCGCGCTGGTTACCATGTGTATTGGAGGCGGACAAGGTCTAGCTGCGATTATCGAGGCCGCCTAAGCACTGGCCCACCCTCATTAGTGCAAGTGGTTGCTTGCACTATAATCGCACTTGGTTACTCGCCGTAGCGGCGCCCCACGTGAACGTCTACGCCACCGAAGAGGCTATAGCAATTGATGTTGATTTCTGGCGCGTCCACTGGCAGGTCATTCGGATGGATGGCGCCGTTCTCTACCTTGAGGTCATGCCCGCCAAAAAGGCCTACGCCGCTGACGTGGACTCGGAAGCCTTCGGGAATATAGACATCGACACCACCAAAGACGCCCACCGCGTTGATGGTAGTGGTGCGACCGTGCAGGGCGACGCCCGTGAGATCAATGTCCACGCCGCCGAAAAGGCCCAAGGCCGTCAGGGAACGATCCACTGCCCCACCGCTGACAGTGGAACCGCCGAAAATCCCCACCGCAAGGGAGCGGGTCTCCTGCGCGCTCGGCTGCACTTGGCGGATGGCCTGCTCCACCTTGGCAATGGCTTTGGATTCTTGTTGGCCCGCATAGGCCTTTGCGATTTTTCGTTCTTGCCCGAATAGGAGAACTTCTGGGTCTTCTACAAGGTCAGCCAGTGGCTCGATGAGCTCAGCGCGGGTCGTTGCATTTACGCAGGCGGCCGAGCGCTTTTCAAAATCATCGAGGTCAATCTGCCCTCCCGAAAGCGCATCTCCTAAAATGTCTGCAGCTTTCGTGCGTTCTCGGTGGTTACAGCGGATATCCAGCGGTTTCATACCTTTAATATATCCGCTTTCTCCGACAGGCGAGCGAGTTATTCCTTGCCTTGGGGCCCCTTAGAGGAATCGACCTCCGGCAGAAAATCTTCTTCACGCTTGCCTACCCCGGTCAACTCCGCGATGGCCGCAATAGCGCGCTGAGCACCCTTGCCGTCGCCATAGGGGTTAACGGCGTTGGCCATGGCGTCGAATGCGGCGGCGTCGGAAAGCAAAAGCTTTGCCTCTGCCACAATGAGCTCGCGATTAGTGCCCACCAGCTTAACCGTGCCGGCAACCACGGCTTCGGGGCGCTCGGTGTTCTGGCGCATGACTAGCACCGGCTTGCCCAATGCTGGTGCCTCTTCCTGGACTCCGCCGGAGTCAGTCAGGATGATGGTGGCACGGTTTTGTAGCTGCGTGAACTGGTCGTAAGGCAGCGGATCCGTAATGATGATATTTGGCAGGTGCTCGACCTCCGACAGAACGGCCTGGCGCACCTTGGGATTTAGGTGCAGCGGCAATGCGAAGTTAATCTCTGGATAGGCCTCTGCCAAGTCCTTGACTGCACCACCAATTTCTTTCATCGCCTCAAGATTCTCGCGGCGGTGGGTGGTAACCACGACAAGCCGCTTATCGGACTCTGCGACTTCCTGCAGGGCAGGGTCCGCGAACTTGGCATCCCACGATGCTGCTTCCAGCAGAGCGTCAATGACGGTATTACCGGTGACCACGATGTCCTTGGAACGCACATTTTCGCGACGCAGCTTCTCCATCAAGCCTTCGGTCGGAGCCAGAATCAGCTCGGCTACCTGGCCAATAAGCTTACGGTTACCTTCCTCTGGGAACGGCGAATGGATATCGCCGGTGCGCAAACCGGCTTCAAGGTGCAGGATCTTTACCCCGCGGTGGAAACCAGCGAGTGCTGCAGCCATAGCGGTAGCGGTATCGCCCTGGGAGATGATGACGCCCGGCTATTCCTCTTCAATGATGGAATCCAGACCCGCAATTGCGCGGGAAACAATTTCATTGAGTCCCTGGCCCGGCTTCATAAAGACGAGGTCGTGCTTCGGGCTAATGCCAAACATGGTACTGACCTGTTCCAGCATCTCTTTATGCTGGCCGGTAGAGACCGGAATAGATTCAAAGCGCTCATCATTATCCAACGCCTTGATCACAGGGGCGACCTTGATGGCCTCCGGTCGGGTGCCGTAGATGGTCATTACCTTGGGCTTAATCATTACTTTTCCTCTAGGTACATGAAGATTCCTCCTTATTGAACATGTACGGGAGCCTTGTAACCCCGTACAGGATTGCGAACGTGCTAGCCGCTAACACTCACGCCGCCGTCTGGGGTGATGGTCACATTGGCCGCCATGGCGCGGGCCAGGTCGAGACGCTGCCAAGAGCCGCCCTCTGCTTGCCAGTCCAATGGGTTGCCGGCTGGGCGGGCGGTCTGGCGGAGCACTTCGGCACGCTGATCCCAGTTCAGTTCTGGGTGGGACGCTGCTAGCAGCACTGGAGCGGCCTGCGGAACCACCATCGGGGCGTCGGTTCGGTAGCGCGGGGCAAAGTCATAGTCCATGAGCTTGGAATATTGCTCCACCGCATCCTTCGTGGACCGATAGTCGGTGCCCTCTTCCCTATCTTGGGTCGCAAGTTCTTCTACCGTCTTGCCGGTGCGCCATTTGATTTCTTGGCGCACTTCCATCGAGGCTTCCCATAGGGCGTGGCGCATGCGCTTATCGTTGAGGCGGTCGGCCGCGGCGGCTTGGCCGGTCATACGCCCACCTATGACATCCAATGGGTAATGCACGCCCAGGACTACCCGGTGGTTGCCGGCCTCAGCGCCGCGCAGCATGAGCTGTGGGCCTACCTCCGGCAGCATGAAGGACATCAGCGTGGTAATCCACGTTGCCTGATTAGTGTGGCCCGAGGGGAAGGCTGGCGAGGTGGGATAGAGATCCTTGGAACCGTCATCATAGCGCTTAACTGCCTGCGGCGCGCGCTGGTACGGGCGCTGATAGTTGAAGTAGTACTTCTCTGACATGGTGGAATTGGCTAGGCCGCCTGCACGAGCGGCGTACCCATTGCCCAGGAGGTACTCGGTTTTGGGCAGGCGGTGCTCGGCAAGCGAAGCACGGAAGGCATCGCCAAGATTCTTGCCCATAGCATCAGACACCGCGTTGAGCACGCTGGTAGAGCTGGCCTTGGCGTCGGACTGCGCACGCTGAATAAGGGCTTGGTCCCCTGCCGCGGCGTTATTTATGGCCACGGCCTTATCCATATTTTCCTGGCGGATTTCTGGCTGGGCTTTAATGTGGTCAAAGAGCTGGACTACCTGCCAGTAGTTGCCAAATTGATAAGAGGAAACATCGGATTCAAAGCCCGCAATATAGTCCGTGCTAAACGGCTCCGGAACCGGTGCACCGGGATGTTGGACCGGAAGGGCGCCGGTGGTCTGCTGGGTAACAGGCTCGCGGAGCTGCGGCACCGTCACGGGAAGGGCGGCGCTAGCAGCCGGTGCCAGCGTTATGGTCAGTCCGGTGGCCGCGCACAAGGCGAGTGCGCGAACTGCCGGGCGGAGATTATTCCGATAGTTCAACGTGGAAACCTTTAACTAGTAACGAATTCCCACGCATAATATCTAGCTAAAGTTACAACTAGGTGAACGTGACGCTAAACCCGCGTGCACAATTAAGAGCTAGCGGATAGACCTTTGCGGATACCAATTAGCGCTTTTCGGGCCACGTGGGGGCCGGATAAGCCGCAGCGGAGTCCGGCTGGTGGCCGGAGGATTCCGCAGTGATGCTTGCGGTAAAAAGCGCGGCCAGCGCCACTGCTGAGGCCACCGCTGAGTCCCTGCGCTTGTTATTTTCCACACATTTAAACTAGCGCGTATTCCACGCCCTGAAAAGCGCTAGTCCAAATTGCGGATAATGCCACCCCTTATTAGTGGCTAGCAGCGCACGGCGGGGCTTCGCGGTAGGGTGGTGGGGAACTTTTACTCGCACCGGAATAAGGGGACACGCTAGATAATGATCCAATTCGTCTTCGGCGCCGCAGCAGGATACGTTTTTGGCACTAAGGCTGGCCGCAAGCGCTACCACCAGATTAAGGGCGCCTACGAGAAGGCCATCAACTCCCCCGTGACCAAGTCTGCCGTCACTTCCGCACGCAAGGCGGTAGCCAATCGCTTGGACCCAGAACCGCGCATGCGCGAGGTTCGCGATCTATCTTCCAAGCGCAAGGGCAAAGGCCGGCTGCGCGGATCCCAAGTGGATAACGCGGACCGAATATATGAACCCGATGAAGACTAGGTTCGTTAAAGTTTAGCCTCTAGGCCTCTTCCCTCCCCTCGGCGCGGTGCTAACTAAGCCCGGTGCCGAGGGGAGATTTTTAGCCTTGAAGAGGCGTGCCGCGGAAGGCGCGGTCATTGAGCTCGCGGCGGGCCTGTTCCAGGGCGACGAGATCAGCGAAAAGCGAGTTATAGCTAGCCTCATCATCGGAGGGACGCATCCGGCCAAGGCGGGCCTTCAGCTGGGCGATTTGATCGCCCACCACCGTCTCTTGCAATCGGGAGAGCACGGAGTCGGCGTATTTTTCGGGGCCGACGTCGGTTGGCAAAATGGCCTCCACGGCAAGCTCGGAGACGAAATTGCGGCCGGTAAAATCTTGCATTTCGTCGGCCACCGCGGCGATCCATTCCACGGCCGGCATGGTGGCGCCCTGAGCTGCACCACCCACAGTAGAAATGGCCTCCCGGACGAGGCGGTAGGCGTCGTTGGTATAGGCGTCGGCAGTAATGCCATCGAAGTAAGAACCAGCCACCTGCGGCATCTGCAAAGCCAGCTTGAGGGCCTCGCGCTGGGGCCACAGGTGGGTCTCCTTCGGGCTCGGCGGATGGATCATCGGCACATCCTGCTGCGCCGGCTGCTGCTTCGCATTTTCGAAGCGTCGAATGATGGGCTTTTCGGCCTTTTTGGGTTTGCGTGCCTCCGCGCGCACCTGGCGGAGAACCTCTTCCGGATCGGGCCAGCCCACCCAACCGGCTAGCCGGCGGGCATATTCACGCTGCAAAGGTTGATCACGGATCTGCGCTACTACGGGTACCGCGCGGCGCAGGGCCTGCAAACGCCCCTCGGCACTGTCGATGCTGTATTCCGCGATGACGGACTGGATAACGAACTCAAACATGGGGATGCGGTCCGCCATGAGCTCGCGCACGGCGGCATCGCCTTTTTGCAGACGCAGATCGCACGGATCCATGCCGTCGGGGGCCACGGAGACAAAGGATTGACCGGTGAACTTTTGCTCGCCGTCAAAGGCGCGCATGGCGGCCTTCTGCCCTGCCTCATCGCCGTCGAAGGTATAGATGAGCTCGCCATTGAAGTAGGAATCATCCAGCATGAGCCGGCGCAGGACCTGCAGGTGCTCGCCGCCAAAGGCAGTGCCACAGGAAGCAACAGCGGTCTTAACACCTGCGGCATACATAGCCATGACATCCGTGTAGCCCTCTACCACCACAGCCTGGTGGTTTTCGGCGATATTGCGCTTGGCCAAATCAAGGCCAAAGAGCACCTTGGACTTGCGGTAGAGCATGGTCTCTGGGGTGTTCATGTATTTGCCGAGCTTGTCGTCGTCGAAAAGCTTGCGGGCACCAAAACCAATGACGTTGCCGGAAAGGTCCTTAATCGGCCACAGCAAACGACGATGGAAGCGGTCAATGGGACCACGCTTGCCCATCTTGGAAATGCCAGCTGCTTCCAGCTCCTCAAAGGAAAAGCCTAGGCGCAGCAAGTGCTTGGTGGCCGTATCCCAGCCCTCTGGGGCATAGCCACACTCGAAGTCATAGATGACTTCGCGAGAAAAGCCGCGATCCAGCAGGAAATCGCGGGCTGTTGCCGCTTGTGGGGTCTCCAACTGCTGGCGGTAGAACTCGTGGGCGGCCTTATTGGCAGCGATGAGGCGCTGCCGCGTGCCCGGCTTCTCATTGCGCGCGCCTGTGGAACCGCCTTGGTAGTTGATGTGATAGCCAATCTTCTGCGCTACTGCTTCAACCGCTTCCGGGAAGGAGACCTGCTCCATTTCCATCAAGAAGCTGAAAACATCGCCGCCCTTGCCGGTGGAAAAGCAGTGATAGTAGCCGCGCTGCGGGCGCACGTGAAAGGAAGGGGTCTTTTCATCCTTGAAGGGGCTAAGGCCCTTGAGCGAATCGTGCCCAGCGGGCTTGAGCTGCACGTACTCGCCGACGATTTCTTCTAAAGGCGCGCGTTCACGGATAGCTTGGATATCGCTGTCCGGAATTCTGCCTTTTGCCATGCGTACAGACTACCCCGCGTGCGGTAGGAACGCTTAACTGCATAGGGCAGGAAGGGGCCCTTCGCCAGGGTTCACAGTTTGGGCACAAATTACCCTCTGTTGGGGTACTTTCCACGCACTGTTACCTACCCCCGTGACGGGGGAATTTTTGACCTCGCTATTGACTCGGGACGATTTCTACTTTTAGCGCCGCACCTGCAACAATAAAGGTATGCCCAAGTCCCAAGCGTCCAAGAAATCGCTCCCCGTTGCCCTCGGCGGCCTTGCGCTCGCCGTCGTGGCAGGCTACTTCGGCTTCGACCTCGGCGGCAATGATGAATCCTCTGCCTCTTCACCGTCGGAGTCCGCAGCAGGGACCGCGACTGGCGACGCCGATACCTGCAACATGTCTTCCCTCCCCGCCGAGGCCAAAGACACCGCGGACGATATCCTGGCCGGTGGCCCCTACGACTACCCGGATAATGACAATGCCCGTTTTGGCAATTACGAAGGCCGGCTGCCCCAGCAGGACAAGAATTACTACCGCGAATACACGGTAGAAACACCAGGCAGCCACAACCGCGGCGCCCGCCGCATTATTACCGGTGGCGGCAGCGAGACCGACCCAGACGTGTGGTACTACACCGATGACCACTATGAAAGCTTCTGTTCTATCCCGGACGCGGAGGAATAATAATGCGACGCATCCTCATTACTGAACACATCCGCACTCGCGCAGACTTTTTTAACGCACTTGGCCGCACCCGCGGCTGCGAAGACTGCGGTCCGCGCAATCTCGATGATCTCGCGGATTTCCTGCGCGAACAGCGCACCAGCGTCATTGTCGCATCCCATATGGATATGGACGGCGAAGGCTTAGACGCTATTGCCACCGTGCTGGAGGACCAGGGCGTGAAGTTGGTGCGCTAGCTGCGTGAGCAGCTAACTCAAAAACCCAGATAGCTCCGCACTGCGGCGGGCTAGGCGCTCGAGACGGGACTCGGTCATGGACGCAATTTGGTCGATGATGGCACGGTCGCGGGCGGCATCAGAATCGGCCTGTTCCCACCACAGCCGGAAGGTGGCATCCAAAGAGCCGGGGGCGCCAGCCACGAGGTAATCGTAGACACGGTAGATGCGCTCGCGCTGGCGGTCTTGGCGGGCTAGGTGGGCGGGCTCGTCCATGACGTAGAGGACCGCGATGGTTTTAAGCAGCTTGACCTCGGCCTCGGCCTGCTTAGGCACGACGAGGTCACCGTGCATGCGACCAAGGGTATCGGAGGCGATGAGCTCGGCATTGGCCTCGCTGGTAGCGCCGATAGTGGCACCTACATAGCGGCCCACGAGCTCAGAGGTCATCTTCTTCAAGTTGGCATAGTCGCGCAAGGAGTAGTCAAAATCGCCGATGGCATTGATGACGCTTAAGTTACGCAGGCTATCGGCCGCTTCCAGGAGCTCATCGGCGGTGCCTCCAAAGGCCTTAGCGCCCTTTTCCGCCAGCTGGGCTAGCTCGACGAGGTCCCATAGGACATTGAGGGAGATGCGCCGAGAAATGATGCCATCTTCCACGTCATGCACGGAGTAGGCGATATCATCGGACCAGTCCATGACCTGGGCTTCGATGCATTTGCGATTATCGCTATGGCCCTCGCGCAGCCACTCCAGTAAGTGCGCGTCCTCATCGTAGGCACCGTATTTCCGGTTGGTGCTGCCATCGGGATTGGTCATAGTCCAGGGGTATTTGCACGCACCGTCGAGGGCGGCACGGGTGAGGTTGAGGCCATAGCTTTGCGGCTGGCCGTGGGCATCGTCCACGATGACCTTCGGTTCGAGGCGGGTGAGGATGCGCAGGGTCTGCGCGTTGCCCTCGAAACCATTGAGGGCCACCTCATTGAGCGCGTTTTCGCCATTGTGCCCATAGGGCGGGTGGCCGATGTCATGGGTAAGCCCTGCCATATCGCATAGGTCAGGATCGAGTCCGAGTCCAGCACCGATGCTGCGCGCAATTTGGCCCACCTCTAGCGAGTGGGTCAGGCGGGTGCGCGGGGTGTCGCCATCGCGCGGGCCGACGACCTGAGTTTTATCGGCCAGGCGCCGCAGGGCTGCCGAGTGCAGCACACGGGCGCGGTCACGGGCAAAGACGCCGCGATGTTCTTCCACGCTATAGAAGGCTGATCCCTTCGGCTTTTCATCGGCCAGGCGGGCGAAGTCGGCGGCGGAATAAGAATAGGACACGCCCCAAGTTTATTCCGCGAACTGGTCTTTTGGGTGAGCAACGTGGCCTAAGTGCGGTCGTCTTCCTGTTCAATCGTCTGATGCCGCAGCTTTTGATTCGGGCGCAGCACCCGCTCCACGCGGTAGAAACCATTGCGCAGTGCGGCGGCACCGCGCGGAGGCAGCACTCCGGCCACTAATGCATAGGCCACGCCACCGGTTTCGTGGGCAAGGTAGCGCCACCAGGGTTTAGAAAAGCGTGCGGCCGGGTAATACGGCGTGCCGGACACGGTGGCTTTTAGCCCTTCTTGGCGGGCGATGAGTGCGGTGCGCGGGCGGTGGAGGGGATCGGTGATGATGGTGTCGTCGGAAAGCGCGAAGGCTTCCTTGACCGCTTCCAGGGAGCTGCGGGTATCCATCCCCTCCTCCACCGCGTGGACGGTCAGGTGCGGGAAGTGCTCGCGCAGAAAGGTGCGGCCGACGCCGGCCTCGGTAAACCTATCTCCGGGTAGCTTGCCACCCACGGTAATGACTTCCAGTCCCTCGGCCGTGGCTAGCTCACCGGCATGGCGCAGGCGTCCGGCAAGGATGCGGGAGGGCCGGCCGTCATATTGGGCGGTTCCTAAAACAATTACGTACTTCACTGCCCCATTACACTACCCGCCGGAGGGCGAAACGGAACCGGTAAAGTGGTGGGCATGAATTTGAGTGCACGTTTGGGCCGCGCGGCCATCGCCGCTTTCATTTTGGGCTGCACCTCCATCGGTGCGGGGTCTGCCTTCGCCGCTGAAACCACCACCGTGGCGCAGGGCACCGGTACGGCCCCCCTCACGGAGAAGGTTACCGATGACGCGGGCGTTTTAAGCACCCAAGAAAAGGCCGAGCTGAGAGAAAAGATTGGCCAGCTGCAAAAGAACGAGCACCTAACGCTTTTTGTTTATATCACCAATGACTTGGGCACCGATCCGGAAAGCTTTGCCAACCAAGCAGTCAAGGATAAGGGGCCGAACTCCGCGGTCTATGCGCTCTCCATTAACGACCGCAAAATGGGCGTGCAGACCGGCAAGGATTGGCCCAATGGCCGGCTCGATCAGATGTATGACGCCGCCTATGACAAGCTGACCGGCGATGAGTACGGTGCTTCCGCCCTCGCGCTTGCCGACGCCGCCCTAGGCAACTCCAGCTCCTCCAACTCCTCCGATTCTTCCGGCATAGCGTGGCTAGGTGGCGGCGCGGCCGCCATCGTCGCCGCCGGCGGCGGCATCATGTATTACTCGCGCCGCAGCACTAAGAAGAATAGTGCGCAGACGCTTGAGTCAGCCCGCGAAATCGCCCCGGGCGATACCGATCAACTCAACCGCCTGCCGCTTGAGACCTTGGACCAGCTGGCGCAGGAAGAGCTGGTCTCTACTGATGAGTCCATTCGCCGTGGCAAGGAGGAGCTCAATATCGCGCTTTCGGAGTTTGGCCCGGAGCGCGTGCGCCCGTTTACCAAGGCAATGAATCACTCCACTTCTACCCTGCAAAAGGCCTTCCACCTACGCCAACGCCTGGATGATGCCGTTCCGGAGTCCCCAGCCGAACGCCGCCAGATGCTCGTGCAAATCGTCTCCTCATGCGGACAGGCCGATGATGCCTTAGACGCGCAGGCCGCAGAATTTGCCCAGATGCGCGACCTACTTATCCACTCCGATGAGAAACTGGACGAGCTCACCCAGCGCACCGTGGGCCTGCGCGCCCGCCTACCGGAGGCCGAATCCACGCTGGCCGGATTGAAGGATAACTATGATGAGCACGTTTTGTCCTCCATTGCCGATAACCCGGAGCTTGCCGCTGCTTCGCTTGCTGAGGCAGAAAAGCTGCTAGAAAAGGCCCGCGGAGTCCAAGCCCAGCCGGCCGGGCAACAGGGCCCGCTGGTAGGGCTCATCCGCGATATTGAACATGCCTGCGCGATGACGGATCGCCTGCTGACCGGCGTGGAAAACGCCGAGGAGAATATCGCCACGGCTCGCGCTAACCTCGAGTCCCTCATTGCCGAGGTCGAAGGCGAAATCGACGAGGCCCGCGAACTCGAGCGCCAAGGAAAGGCCCAGGGAACCACAGCGGATTGGAACGCGCTGGAGGAACTGCTCGGTCGGGCCGGTACCGCAGTCACTGAGGCCAAAGCCCAAGGCCAGCAGGATCCGCTGGGCCAGCACACCGCGCTGACCTCGATCGATACTCAGCTGGATGAGGCGCTCGACCGCGTGCGGGAAAAGACCTCCACCCACGCGCGCCAGCTGGATCTCTTCCGCCAGCAGATTTCCGTGGCGGAATCCAATATTCAGGCCGCGGAGGACCTCATTTCCTCCCGCGGACGCATCATCGGCTCGGGAGCACGCACCGCGCTTGCCGACGCCAAACGTCTCCACGCCCAAGCCCTCCACACTGAGCGCAGCGATATTCGCGCCGCGCTGCAGTCCTCCCGCGAAGCGGTGGCCGCCGCCCAGGCGGCGCTGCAGCGCGCCAAGAATGACATCGACGAGCACCGTCGCCGCCAGCAGCGGCAGCAGATGGGCAATGCGGCCGGCAATATCGTCACTGGCATGGTCCTTGGCCAGATGCTCGGCGGCGGCCGCGGCTTCGGCGGTGGTTTCGGAGGCGGCGGCTTCGGTGGAGGCAGCTTTGGCGGCGGAGACTTCGGCGGCGGTGGCGGAGGCGGCTTCCGCGGCGGCTCCTTCTAACAGCGCAACGCCCACCCCGCCTCACTCCGTGGGCGGCGCCTTCGTTGATTGCGCCGAACTAGGTGCGCAGGGTGCGCGGGGTGGCGTCGAGAAGCGCGCAGGCGTAGCTCAAGAAAATGGCGTCTAGCTCGGGCAGTTCGCCCACGCTCACGCGCAGGCCCGCGCCGGCCGGCGCGGTGTGCGCGACCTCGACGCCGGTGCCGCGGGCCACGATGCGGCGCTCGCGGCGGAATGGATTGCGTCGCTCCAGCAGGTACTCGCGCTCCCCGCAGACCGCACGCAGGCGGGTGACGGTAATCCCGGCCTGGGAGACCGCGAATTCCTCGCCCGCGCCCGCCGCGGTCTGCGCGCGCAGGAAAAAGCGCGGGGAGGAGGAATCCAGCGAGGATTCTAGGGAAAGGTGCTCTCCTCCCGCGGTGGTGAGCTCACCATCGCGCACGGAAGCCAGTTGCTCCCCTGCGGCGTTGGTGAGCACGTCCGCGCGCCAAGCCCACTGCACAGTCATTAGAAGATGAAAAGCGCGAAGATGGCAACAATGGATGCTAGGACCAAGGTAATGATCCAAGCCCAGGCTTTGCCTTGGGTGTTAGCGTCCAGGATGACGCGAGTAAACCAGCTCAAACCGGCAATCTCGGCGGTGGTCAGGCCTTCGGCATCGTGCTCGAATTCGAGGATGGACTTGCGCACGCCGGAGTTTCGCGCGGAGAACTGCCCTACCTTTTCATCATCGACATCATCGATGATCCAGTCGCCGCTGTTTTCATTGATGAAGTGAAAAGTGCGGCCGTTGAGCGATGCCTCTAGGCACTTATCGCGGCCGGGGCGGCCGGCGAGGCGGTAGATGGAGCCGTCGGCAAGCGTGGCAGAGGCGCCTAGATCGCTGACCTCAGTGCGCCAGAAGTGGCCGTCCACCTCCGCGGAATGCTCCGAGAATACGCCCAACTGCTCCGGGCCATCCTCGGCCAAGAGCACGGGTTTTGCGCGGTCAGAGCGATCCCAGCTGGTGTAATGCATCCTTAGCACCCAATCAGGCGAGCAGCGAGGTAGGCCTCGAGGTCATCGAGCTTCACGCGCTCCTGCTCCATGGTGTCGCGCTCGCGCACGGTCACGGCGTCATCATCGAGGGTGTCGAAGTCGAAGGTGACGCAGAACGGGGTACCGATCTCATCCTGGCGGCGGTAGCGGCGGCCGATGGCACCGGAGACATCGAAGTCCACGTTCCAGTGAGCGCGCAGCTTATCGGCCAGCTTGCGGGCAGGCTCAGAAAGTTCTTCCTTCTTCGACAGCGGAAGTACGGCTACCTTGATCGGCGCCAGGCGGCGGTCCAGGCGCAGAACCACGCGCTTATCAGTGCCGCCCTTGGCGTTGGGAGCTTCTTCCTCATCGTAGGCATCAACCAGGAAGGCCATCATGGAGCGGCCCAGGCCGGCGGCCGGCTCGATGACGTACGGGATCCAGCGCTCGTCATTGGCCTGGTCGTAGTAGGACAGGTCCTCGCCCGAGCCCTTGGCGTGTACGGACAGGTCATAGTCCGTGCGGTTGGCCACGCCTTCCAGCTCGCCCCACTTGGAGCCCTTGAAGCCAAAGGCGTACTCAACGTCCACGGTGCGCTTGGAGTAGTGGGAGAGCTTTTCCTTCGGGTGCTCGTATAGGCGCAGGTTTTCTTCCTTGATGCCGAGGTCGACGTACCAGTTGTAGCGGTCATCGATCCAGTACTGGTGCCACTCTTCATCCTCGCCCGGCTTAACGAAGAACTCCATCTCCATCTGCTCGAACTCGCGGGTGCGGAAGATGAAGTTGCCCGGGGTGATCTCGTTGCGGAAGGACTTGCCGATGTTCGCGATGCCAAACGGCGGCTTCATGCGCGAGGAGGTCATCACGTTCTTGAAGTTAACGAAGATGCCCTGTGCGGTCTCCGGGCGCAGGTAGTGCAGGCCCTGCTCGTCGTCTACTGGGCCCAAGAAGGTCTTGAGCAGGCCAGAGAATGCCTTCGGCTCGGTCCAGTCGCCCGGCTGGCCGGTTTCCGGGTCATTGATATCTGCCAGGCCGTTTTCCGGCTCGTGGCCGTGCTTTTCCTCATAAGCTTCAATGAGGTAGTCGGCGCGGTAGCGCTTACCAGTGTGGCGGGATTCCACCAGCGGGTCAGAGAAAACTTCAACGTGGCCGGAGGATACCCAGACCTGGCGCGGCTGGATGACGGAGGTATCTACACCCACAACGTCCGCGCGGGACTGGACCATGTGGCGCCACCACTGGCGCTTGATGTTTTCCTTGAGCTCTACACCAAGAGGGCCGTAGTCCCACGCGGAGCGGGAACCGCCGTAAATTTCACCTGCCTGGTAGACCAAGCCGCGGCGCTTACACAGGTTTACAACGGTATCGATGACGGATGCCATAAGTTTTCGGACTCCTCTGGTAGGGGACAGTCTTGACAATCTCGTTCAGTCTAACCCGTAGCACTCTCCTGCGGTGGGATTGGGGCATGAATTTAATTTGAAATATATACGAGCTATTGCACACTTCGGGTAATATAAGGGTGCCCGACAGGTAATAGTTATTTAATTGAAGGTGACATTCCCTATGACGACCACTGATACGGCGATTAATAGCTCTGCGGCCGCCGGCGTGATCGCTGCCCTCGATTCGCCCCTACGCATTGCCATCATCTCCCGCCTGGCCGAGCGCGATCACTTCGTGCACGAGCTAGTTAAGGCCACCGGCAAGTCCCAGCCGCTTATTAGCCAGCACCTGCGCGTGCTCAAGCAGGCGGGCATTGTTGATTCCGAGCGCAGCGGCCGCGAGGTAACTTACTCGCTCATTGCCCCACGAGTTTTGGACTTGCTTGCCGACGCCGCAAGGATCGCCTCCTAGCCCACCCCTTCGCCGCGCATATAAAGCCGCCTGAGCATGCAGTTGTTGAAAAAGAATTGATAATATTATGGTCATGGCTTTACACGACAGTATTCCCAAACTAGGAGCGCGCAATACCAAGCAGCGCACCGCAGTCGTCGAAGTGCTGCGGGACATGGAGAAATTCGCCTCCGCCAAGGAGATCTATCACGAGCTCCAGGAGCGCGAGGAAAAGGTGGGCCTGACAACCGTGTACCGCACCCTGCAGTCCCTGACCGATATCGATGCAGTGGACGCACTCCACATGCCCAATGGCGAAACCCTTTATCGCCACTGCGAGACCGACGCCCATCACCACCACTTGGTGTGCACCAAGTGTGGCCGCACCGAGGAGATCGACGGTGGGCCCATTGAAAAGTGGGCAACCTCCGTGGCCGCGGACTACGGCTTCGAGCTCACCGGTCACGACGCCGAAGTCTTCGGCATCTGCAGCGACTGCGCCGCTTCCGCTTAAGCATCCTCACTCCGCCTAGCGAAGCCGCTCCTCCCCTAGCCCCAGTCTCTCCCCCAGAGCCTGGGGTTTTCTTGTGCGGCACTCAGTGGCAACGCGTCACGCCACTTTTCTTGGTCAATCGAGAATATTTTCCTCCCTGAGATATTAACGCACACCGCTTTGGTGCTTCGCCTTACTTCTTAACGCCACCGAAACGGCGGTCGCGCCGCGCGTATTCCTCGATGGCCGCAAAGAGATCCTCGGGAGTGAAATCTGGGAAGAGCTTATCCTGGTAAATCATCTCCGCATACGCGGACTGCCACAACAGGAAGTTCGAGGTGCGCTTCTCCCCGGACGGGCGCAGGAAGAGATCCACATCCGGCATGCCCGGATCATAGAGATGCTGCGCGATGGTTTCTTCCTTAATATCGCGCGGGTTGAGCTCGCCGGCTGCAACCTGCTTGGCGATGTCCCGGAAACCATCCACCAGCTCTGCCCTACCGCCGTAGTTCACGCACATGGCCAAGGTCATCTTGGTGTTATCCTTGGTCAGCTCTTGGGCAGCCTCAAGCTCCTTAATCACTGAGCGCCATAGGCGCGGGCGGCGCCCAGCCCACACCACGCGCACGCCGCGCTCATTGAGCCACTCACGCTGGCGGCGCAGCACATCGCGGTTAAAGCCCATAAGGAAGCGGACCTCCTCGGGGCTGCGGCGCCAATTCTCGGTGGAGAACGCGTAGGCAGAAAGGTAAGGAACGCCGGCGGCAAGGCAGGCATCGACGACGTCAAGAAGCACGGCTTCGCCGCGCCTATGCCCCTCGGTGCGCTTCATGCCTTTTTCTTGAGCCCAGCGGCCATTGCCGTCCATGACCAGCGCAATATGGCGCGGCATGAACTCGTCCGGGATATTCGGCGGGGTCAAAGTGCGGTTCGGGTCTGGCGTAATCACGGGCTATATTCTACTGCTCCATAACCTGCAATGCGGAAACATTGCGCTCCATGTGCCACTGCAGGTGCGCCCGCGCTAGGCGATGCCCCTCCTGCTTTTGGGCATTCGTGGGATTCGTCGGATAATTATGCTCTAAAAGCCACAGGTGATGTAGGGTCTCCGGATCCACCTCCGCGGCACCCGGAGGCCGGCATTCGTGGCACGCCGCCCCACCAACTGCCGGATGAAAGGCGTGGTGTGGACCTGGCCGGTTGCACTGGGCACAGTTAAAGAGGCTCGGCGCCCAACCGGCATGCGCCATTGCCTGCAGCAAAAAGGCATCCAACGTCATGGTTGGGTCCGCGGTTTGCAGCCGCCCCAAAGTCGCGGTAACGGATTCGTAGAGGTAGGGGTCATGGGCGGCGTCGGCGAACGCAAGGCGCTCGGCTGACTCCAGCACCGCGCAGGCTGCCGTGTAGCGCTCATAGTCCTCGATGAGGCGCGCGCCAAAGTAATCCACCGTATCCGCTTGGGAAATGGTGGCTAGATTTTTGCCCACATACAGCTGGACATCAAGGTTGACGAAGAGCTGCAGGCGCGAGCCAAAGCGCGACTTGGCGCGTCGCACACCCTTGGCCACCGCGCGCACAAGGCCGTGATCGCGGGTGAGCAGGACAATGACGCGATCGGCCTCGCCAAAATCGTAGGTTCGAATGACCACTGCGCGGTCACGATAGTTCTCGCGCATATCTGCTTAGAAACCGAGCCTGCCCAGTGACTTCGGGTCAGACTGCCAATTTTTCAACACTTTAATGCGCAAGTCTAGGTAGACGTTCTGGCCCAGCAGCTGAATTATTTCCTTGCGGGCATTGCCCACAATGCGGCGGAACCGCAAACCATCCTTGCCCTCAATAATGCGCTTTTGGCCAGGCCGCTCCAAATACAAAATGGCGTGGATATCCAATACCCCCTCGCGGGTGCGCGATGGCAGCATCTCGTCTACTTGTACTGCCACCGAGTGCGGCAGTTCCGCCTTCAAGCCGGATAATGCGGCCTCACGAATGAGTTCCTCGATGCGCTTTTCCTGGCCCTCATCAGTGATGTGATCATCCGGGTAGAACTTCGGGCCTTCTGGCAGGTGATCCACGATAACCTGCACGAGCTCATCGAGCTGCACACCTTCCTTGGAGGACACCGGAATGACTACCGCATTCGGATCATCTTGGGTAAGTAGCTCGTGCAGGGCCAGAAGCTGGGCACCTACTTGGTCCTTGCTGGCCTTATCCAGCTTGGTGACGATGCCGATAATCGGCGTCTTCGGCGCAATGGAGCGCACGTTTTCCAAAATCCAGCGGTCACCCGGGCCGATTTTCTCATCGGCCGGAATGGTCAAGCCGATAACATCCACATCGGCATAGGTATCCTTGACTACCTCGTTAAGGCGCTCGCCCAACAGGGTGCGTGGGCGGTGCAGGCCCGGCGTATCCACGACGATAACTTGGGCGTCTTCGCGGTGTACCAAGCCACGGATGGTGTGGCGGGTGGTCTCCGGCTGGTCGGCTGTGATCGCAATCTTTTGGCCTACCAGGGCATTGGTCAGCGTCGATTTACCGGTATTCGGGCGGCCGACAAAGGACACGAAGCCGGAACGGAATCCCTCAGGAGTATCGGTGTACTGCGAATAATCAAGCGGGGCGGCCGCATTCTCGGCGTCTTCCGGCACGGCATCATCAGGGTCTTCCGGAAGACCCTCGAATGCCGCATCAAACTGTGCATCAAAATCAGAACTCATTACCCGCAATAATAGCCCACAGAGTCAAGATCTCCGATTAGTTCACGGTCAAATCGCACCGGTGACACGACATAGCGCTAATCTGTGAAGAAACCTCTCTTCCCAGCACACACCGTGCTCACTCTCCGAAAGGCCCCTTCATGCCCCGCAAGTCCCCTGCCCTATTTGTGGGCGTTGCACTCACTCTCTTCCTCTCCGCGTGCTCTTCGCCCGATTCTGAAACATCACCGGAGACGAGCGCTACCTCTTCGACGACCTCTTCTTCGACCGCCACCAGTTCTTCGAGTACGGCCTCTTCTGCCGCTACCAGCAGCAGCGAAGAGAGCGTGGCTGAAAAACCTGCACATAGCGTTGCTCCCGAGCCGGAAACCCAGGCCGAGGCTGCGGCTGCGGAGCCGGAGTTACTGTATTGCGATCCAGGAAACCTGACCATCATCGGTACATTTTCTGACGGCACGGAAAGGCCCACAGAGCTATGCGACACCCCCGCTCATCGCCGATCTGTACGTGCAGAAGGAGTGTGCGGCAGTCTAGACGGCCGGTATAAGTACCCCGAGGAATGGGCTGAACTGTGCAATGGAGGCCTTCCACCGTCAGATTCAGATTCGTTTAATGACTATGGCGACGTAGATGCTGGGTACACACCAGAGTATGACGCTGTGTTAGATACTCCAGCCTTTGCCGATACAGGTGCCGTAGAAGGCTAAGAGTATTAGCAGGTAAAAGACCGCACGCTGAACAACGTCAAAGCCCCGCGCCCGTCGAAACGGGTGCAGGGCTTGCGGCTAGATTAGTAAAGCTTACTTAAACTCGTCCGGCAGCGGGCCAAGCTGCGGGCCGTCTGGGTAGTACTTCCAGCCGTCCTTGATGCGGACGTCGTCAGCCCAAGGGAGCTTGTATTCGCCCTTGGCCAGGTCCTCGACCCAGGTGAGATAGTTTTCGGTCTTGCCGCCGGGGTAGCCAACGTACCCGCGGTTGCCCAGGTTGAAGATGTTGTTTTCAAGGCCCCAATTGATGCGCGCCTTGTCGGCCAATTCTGGGAAGATTTCGGCGGTGACGATTTCACCCGGGTTGCGGTGCCCCTCAGAAATCATGTGGCCATCGTAATTGCAGATATTGCCTTCACCGAAGTAGTAGAAGGTGTTGTCATAGCCAGCCAGGTTCACCGAAGCGGTAAACATCAGGTTCTGGAAGGCATTGGTCTTATTGGTCATGATCCACTGATCCTGGGGCTGCGTGGAGTAACCAGAAATTCGGATATAAACATTGGCACCCTTGTATGCGGCTTCGCGTGCCAGCTCAGGGAACATACCGTCGTGGCAGATATTCACTGCAAGCTTGGAGCCCTTGGGGCCGTCGCAAACCGGCATACCCAAATCGCCCGGATACCAAGGCTCGATGGGAGTCCATGGCTGGAGCTTGCGGTAGTGCAGCGCAATTTCGCCATCGGAGTTGATGATGATCGCGGTATTAAATGGCGGCTTTCCTTCCTCATGGTTGGGCTCCATGATGGAGAAGACGCCCCAAATGTTATTTTCCTTACAAGCCTGCTTGAACTGATCTACCTTGGGATCATCGAGACCAATGAGGAATTCATCATAGGACCAAATCTTGGTGTTGAGACCGGAGGAAGAATATTCCGGGAAGACAATGAGATCGAGATCTGGGTAGCCCGCCTTGGTGGAGGCAACCATGCGGCAGATTTCATCCACGCTGGCTTGGACGTCCTCTGGGGTGTTAACCACGGGGACGGGGTACTGAATGAGGGCCATCAAAAGGCCGTCGGGGGATGCACTGATGCTACCAGTACTAGACATTGGAGCTCCTATCGCAAACCGAAGTATGTGACGACGACCATATTACTGAAAATTTAGGATTACATCACAACTCTAATCTGGAGGAATGGTCTCGTATTTGAGACCGGCTTGAAGTCAACGGGAAACCGCAAAGAGCAGTCCTCGAAAATGAACGGAGCAAAACAAAAGAACCGAGCGAGGAAAGCTTCCCCGGCTCGGTTGGAGTTCTACTGGCCTAGTACAAGCGGTACCGTTAGAACTTAGAGCTCCTCCGCGTGGAACTGCATACGCGGATGTGCGAATACATCCTGGGACTGGATGAGCTGAAGCTCGGCAGTCTCGGCCTCATAGGTGTTTTCTAGCAGGTCGTAGACGGAAGAGGCAGTGCGGCGCAGAGACTCATTGACGTCGCTGGTCTCGGTGTAGTGGCCGGTAAACAAAGCGGCGGTAACGTCGCCGGAGCCGTTGCGCTTAAACGGCAATAGTGGCGTGGATACCAGGAAGGCGCGCTCGCCGTCGACGGCGAGCATCTCGATCTGGTCCTCTGGGGTTTCGGGACGCTTAACGGAAGTAACCAGAACGGTCTTTGGGCCGATTTCCTGAGCCTTCTTCACCGCGGCGAGGGTTTGATCAAGGGTGCCGACCTCGGAATCGGTGAGGTAGCCCAGCTCAAATTGATTGGGGGTGATGATATCGGCAACGGGTACGACGCGATCGCGCAGCAGTGGCGGGATCTCATCGGAAACGAAGCAGCCAGACTTAGCGTTGCCCATCACCGGATCACAGGCGTAGAGGGCCTTTGGGTTAGCTGCCTTGATGCGGCGGACGGTTTCCACGATGGCGTCGGCAATGTCGGCGCCGCCCTGGTAGCCAGAAAGAATGGCGTCGATCTGCGGGAAGGCACCGCGCTTTTCAATGCCATCAATAATGGAGGTGACATCGCTGGCCGGAATCATCGGCCCGCCCCAGTCACCGTAGCCAGTGTGGTTGGAGAAATTCACCGTGTGAACCGGCCAAACCTCGTGGCCAGCGCGCTGCAGAGGGAAGACGGCCGCGGAGTTGCCAACGTGGCCGTAGGTGACGTGGGACTGGATGGAAAGGATAGTCATAGGTTTCTATTGTGCTACGCGGCGCACGCGCCCACAAAAGAAACCGAAAAATTATTCTTCCGGGCGATCTTGTGGTTCCCCCACCGCAGGTATGCCCCCACCAGGAACCTGCTTGTCCAGGTTGGCGCGCTCAGCGGCGTCGGGAAAAGCCTTCGGACCAGAAGGCTTGGGCTGATAAGAAACGCCGCGCTCGGCCACATCGTCATACCAATCCGCGAGCAGCTCGTTTTGGCGGCCGAACATTTCCTTTTCCTCGGCCGGAGTGGAGTGGTCATAGCCCAATAGGTGCAGGCAGCCGTGCACGGTGAGCAGGGCGAGCTCGTGGCCCAGGGAGTGTCCGGCGGCTTCTGCTTGGCGCAAAGCAAATTCGGGGCACAGCACAATATCGCCCAACATGGCTGGGCCTGGATCGGCGGCATCGGGACGGCCGCCACCAGCAATGGCACCGGGGGTGAGCTCATCCATGGGGAAGCTCATGACATCGGTGGGGCCCTCCAGATCCATCCAGCGCACGTGGAGATCCTCAATGGTCTTCAAATCCACACAGGTAATCGTGCACTCGGCATCGGGGTTGATGTCCATGGCGCCGAAAGCAAAAGAGGCGACGTCAATCAGCATCTCCTCATTGACGCCTTCGAAGCCGGATTCATTGAGAAACTCGATACTCATTCCATTCCCTCGTATTCTGCGGCTTTCTTATTATCAAAGGTCTCATACGCATTGACAATGCGCCCCACCAGTTGGTGGCGAACCACGTCTTTGGAACCCAAGTCCGCGAAGTGAATATCATCCACGTTGCGCAGGATGCGGCGGACGATGCGCAGGCCGGAGACCTGGCCATGTGGGAGATCCACCTGGGAGACATCGCCGGTGACCACGATCTTGGAGCCAAAACCTAGACGGGTAAGGAACATTTTCATCTGCGCGGGCGTGGTGTTTTGGGCCTCGTCAAGTATGACAAAGGCATCGTTCAACGTGCGGCCGCGCATATAAGCCAGCGGGGCAACCTCAATGATGCCAGCTTCCATGAGCTTTGGGATCATCTCTGGGTCGAGCATGTCCCGCAGGGCGTCGTAAAGCGGGCGCAGATACGGGTCAATCTTGTCATTGAGCGTGCCCGGCAAAAAGCCCAGCTTCTCCCCTGCCTCCACGGCTGGGCGGGTAAGGATGATGCGCGAGACTTGCTTGGTCTGCAGCGCCTGCACCGCCTTGGCTACCGCGAGGTAGGTCTTACCGGAGCCGGCTGGTCCGATACCAAAGACCACTGTATTATCGTCGATGGCCTGCACGTATTCAGACTGTCCCACCGTCTTCGGGCGAATAGCCTTGCCGCGGCGCTTGACGATGTCCGCCGCCAGCGCCGCCGAAACCGACTGCGGCGCCTCTACCGCCACCATGTCCATGGTGTGCTTGACCGTATCGGTGGATACGGCGTGGCCGCGGCGAGCGATGGCTTCGAGCTCGTCGAGGATCTTGACGGCGCGGGCTACCTCATAATCGGGACCGGTGATAGTAACGACATTGCCGCGGGCAAAAAGGTCCGCATCCAGGCGGTTATTGAGCACGCGCAAGTTATCGTCCGCGCTACCCAGCACGCTGCTAACGTAGGCGGAATCTAGCTCACATTTCTTCGTGATGATAGGCACGTGCTTTAGGCTACCAGCGCCTGCTATCAGCGCCTGCTACCACCGCTGGGTGCGCATGCCGATAGCCGCTAGCGCCACCATTGCCGCGCTGGCTGTGCGCAGCACTTCCGGGCCGAGCTTGATAGGCGTTGCGCCGGCCTCCTTGAGGCGATCGAGCTCAGCGTCGCCGATGCCGCCTTCGGGGCCTACAAACACCACGACATCATCTGCTAGCGGCACGTCTTTGATAGAAGCAGTAGCTTCCTCATGCAGGACGAGCACGGTGGGTGCAGCCGCCGCATCACCGGCGGCACGGTCGCGCCTGAGTTCTTGGACGAGCTGCGGGGTGGTCAGCGGGCCGCGCACCTGCGGGATGCGGGCGCGGCGGGATTGCTTGGCCGCAGAATCTGCGGCCGCCTGCCACTTGGCCACCGCTTTGGGTGCCTTCTTGCCGTCCCATTTAGCCACGCAGCGGTCTGCCTGCCAGGCGATAATCTCATCGGCGCCGGCTTGGGTGGCCAGATCCACGGCGAGCTCGGCTCGCTCGGATTTCGGGATGGCCTGTACCACGGTCACCCGCGGGATGGGCTCAGGCGTGGTGGCGATGGACTCGACCATTCCCTCCAGGGAGTCCTTGCCCGTGGCGGCGGTGATGGTGAGGGTGAGGCGGATACCGGTGCCGTCGATAAGCTCGAGGCGCTCGCCCTCCCCCATACGCTTGACCGTCACGGCGTGGCGGGCCTCCGGTCCGGAAAAGCTGAAGGCCTCGCCGGTGCGCGCGGTGGAAAGGTCCGGGTGGATGAAGACGGGCAGCGACATTAGCGGCGGAACTTATCGCGGATGCGGCTGAAGAAGGATTCCTCCTGTCCATCGCCGGTGGTGCGCACGCGCGCGCCCTCGTCGCGGGAGTTGCGGATCTTCTCCAGGGACTCGCGGGTCTTGCGGTCCAGGTCCTTGGGCACAACGACGTCCACGTGGGCAAAGAGGTTGCCATAGCCATCGGTGCGCAAGCGCGGCATGCCGGCACCGTCCACCTTGATGGATTCGCCCGGCTGGGTGCCCGGCTCAATATCGATGGTGAGCTCTTCGCCATTGAGCTGGTCGATGGTGAAGTTGGTGCCCAGTGCGGCATCGATCATCGGCACGCGGACGGTGAGGTTCAAGTCATCGGCATTGCGCTGGAAGACGGGATGTTCCTCCGTATGGACCTCAACATAGAGGTCACCGGCCGGACCGCCGCCGTGGCCGACCTCACCCTGGGACGCCATGCGGATGCGCATGCCGTCATTGATGCCGGCCGGGATATTAACGGTAATATCGCGGCGCTTCTTCACGCGGCCATCGCCAGCGCAGTGATTGCATGGATCGGTAATGACCTCGCCAAAGCCCTGGCACTTCGGGCACGGGCGGGTGGTCATCACGTTGCCCAAGAAGCTGCGCTGCATCTCCTGGATTTCGCCCATGCCATTGCAATTATCGCAGGTAACCGGCTTGGACTTGGACTCAGAGCCGGTGCCGCCGCAGCTATCACACAGCACGGCGGTATCCACGGTGACCTTCTTCTTCAGGCCGGTATAGGCCTCTTCCAAGGTGATGCGGGTGCGCAGCAGGGCATCATTGCCCGGCTGGACGCGGGACTTCGGGCCGCGGGAGCCACCAGCACCGCCGCCGAAGAACTCGGCGAAGATATCGCCGAGGCCGCCGCCACCGAAGCCGCCAAAACCACCCGCGCCGGCACCGGCGCCACCGCCGCCCTGTTCCATGGGGTCGCCGCCCATGTCCACAATCTGGCGTTTTTGCGGATCCAGCAGGACCTCCTGGGCCAGCGCGGCATCGCGGAACTTTTCAGCCGCGGTTTCATCATCCGGGTTTAGATCCGGGTGATACTTGCGGGCCATTTTGCGGTAGGCCTTCTTAATCTCCTGGTCAGTTGCGTTTTTATCAACACCGAGGATGCCGTAATAGTCACGAGCCACTGTAAGAGATATTCCTTCTAATTCGTCTTGTTGGGGTTAACTTGAAAAAATAATGCGCGGCCAGCTAGTTTACTCGCACTGCTCGCCGGCCAAAATTTCGCTCACATACCGTGCAACAGCAGAGACCTTAGAGATTGTTCCCGAGTAATCCATAAAGGTAGGCCCCACCACGCCAAGGCCGCCGAGCGTGGCCACCTCATCGCCGGTGCCGAGGCCATAGCCCGTGGCCACAACGGAGGCTTGGCGCAACTGGTCTTCTTCGTTTTCCTCGCCGATGACAACGGAGACGTTGCCTAGATCCGGCACGCGGGCAAGCAGCTTGAGGACGACGACTTGTTCTTCCAACGCCTCAATAATCTTGGGCAAACCTTCCGGGAACTCGCGGGCCACGCGTGTCAGGTTGGAAGCACCGGCCATAATAAGCCGGTCGGAAGGCTGCTCCACTAGGGTCTCGATGAGCGTGGTGGCCACCTTGAGCACATGGTGGCGGATATCCAAGGGAGCGTCATCGACGAGGTGGGCAAGTTCCACGGAGGCGTCGCTAAGCGTCTTGCCCACTAGCGCACTATTGACGATGTCGCGCAGGCGAAAGGTCTGATCCTGGTCAATAATTTCATCGAGCTCCACGTTGCGCTGGTCCACGCGGCCGTTATCGGTAATAAGCACCAGCAGCAGGCGCACCGAGGACAGCGCCACAACCTCGCAGTGCTTAACACGCGAGACCTTGAGGTTGGGCAGCTGGACGACGGCCGCCTGCTTTGTCACCTGCGCCAATAGCTGCACCGAGCGACGCAGTACGTCCTCCAAGTCCACGCCGCCTTCCAAAAAACTGAGCATCGCGCGGCGCTCCGGGGCTGAAAGCGGCTTGACCTCATGGAGGGAGTCAACAAAGTGGCGGTAGCCCTGCTGGGTGGGCACGCGGCCGGAGCTGGCGTGCTGCTGGGAGATTAGCCCCTGCGATTCCAGCACTGCCATGTCGTTGCGGATAGTGGCCGAGGATACGCCCAACTGGTAGCGCTCCAGCAGCGTTTTGGAACCGACCGGTTCTTGGGAGGCAATATAGTCCGCCACGATGGCGCGCAGGACTTCCTTGCGGCGGGCATCGGTTGAGGTAGACACTTTGTCACTCCTATTCGCTTGGCTCTTTCACGTGCTTTCGAGTGTAGACGGGACGAAGATTAGGTTTCTTCCGCGACGAGGAGATCGGTGATGATGCCATCGGCCAGCAAGCGGCCGGGCTTGGTTATACGTATGCGTTCGCCGGCGCGCTCGAGCAGGCCGCGGCCAATGAAACGCTCGAGGGCGGGAGCGGCGTGGGCATCGAGCCAGGTCTCCGGGATGCCTTCGCGTAGGCGCAGGCCAAGCATGATCTTTTCCATGTGGCGGTCGGCCTCAGTGAGGGTTTCGGTTTCCTTAATGGGCAGCTCGCCGCGGCCAAGGGCGTCGATATAGCGCGAGGGGTGCTTGACGTTAAAGAAACGCTCGTTGCCTAAGTGCGAGTGGGCGCCGGGGCCTGCGCCCCACCAATTGCCGTCTACCCAGTAGATGCGGTTATGCTCGCACTCGCCGCCGGGCTTAGACCAATTGGAGACCTCGTACCACTCAAAACCTTCCGCTTCGAGGGTGGTTGAAATCATCTCGTAGCGCCGAGCCAGCACGTCCTCATCAGGCGCGGGCAAGATGCCTTTGTTGACTTTGCGGGCCATGCGGGTGCCATCTTCCACGATGAGCGAGTAAGCGCTGACGTGGTCCACACCGGTCTCCAATACGCGGTCTAGCGTTTCGCGCACATTGTCATCCGTTTCGGTGGGCGTGCCATAAATCATGTCTAGGTTGACGTGCTCGAAGTCAGCGGCCCGGGCCTCGCGAGCGGCATCGAAGGCGCGGCCGGGGGTGTGGGCACGCTCTAGAACCTGAAGGACGCCGGGAGATGCGGACTGCATGCCGAGGCTGATGCGGGTGTAGCCGGCGTCGGCAAGCTGGGCAAAATACTCCGGTGAGGTGGACTCCGGGTTGGATTCGGTGGTGACCTCCGCCCCGGGCGCCAAGCCGAAGGTGGAACGGACGGTATTAAGGATGCGGGCAAGGCCCCGCCCTCCCAGCAAGGAAGGCGTGCCGCCGCCGATAAAGACAGTCTCGGCCGGCCGCCCCACCCGCGCGGCCGCCAACTCCAACTCGCGGTCCAAAGCATCCAGATAGGGCCCGGTGAGATCGCGCGGGCTGCCTAACTCGCCTGGAGTATAGGTATTGAAATCGCAATAGCCACAGCGAGTGGCACAGAAGGGAACGTGAATATACAGCCCGAAGGGTTCAGTCATGGATAAAACCCTAATAGGACGGGAACAAAATGGCCGAAAGCGGGGTTAAGCATGTAGTATATTTGCATCTTCCCAAGTAGAAAGGCATCCTCAGTGGAACCTCCGAGTCGATGTCCCTACCACCTTCTAGGCGGTGGGGAGTAAATCATGTTATCGGCTATTTTGATGATACTGGCCGGATTCGTAGTCATTGGCCTCATCATCGTCGCGAACGCATACTTCGTGGCCCAAGAATTTTCCTTTATGTCCGTGGACCGCACGCAGCTACGGACTCAGGCTGCTGAGGGGGATAAAACAGCCCAACGCGCGTTGGCCATTACCCAGCAGACCTCGTTCATGCTCTCCGGCGCACAGCTTGGTATTACGATTACCGGCCTGCTCATCGGCTATGTAGCAGAACCCCTCGTAGGCCAGGGACTAGGTACCCTGCTCGGCGGCGTCGGTGTTCCCTCCGCGGTATCTGTCACCGTGGGCACCATCGCGGCACTGTTCATCTCCACGATTGCAACGATGCTCTTCGCGGAGCTCTTCCCCAAGAACTACACCATCGCTGCCCCCATGAAGACGGCGCGCTGGCTGGCCGCTTCCACGCAAATTTACCTACGCCTTTTCGGCTGGCTCATCCACTTTTTTGAGTATTCTTCCAATGCCATCCTCAAGGTCTTTGGCATTGAACCGGTAGAAGACGTGGACTCCTCCGCCACCGCCGATGACTTGGAATCCATCGTGGATTCCTCCCATGAGGCCGGCGATCTGGATGAGAATACTTATATGGTGCTCGACCGCCTGCTGGACTTCCCTGAGCACGACGTAGAGCACGCCATGATCCCGCGCTCCCGCGTGGACGTCATTGACCCGGACACCACCCTTGGGGAGGTTCGCGAGATGATGTCGTCCGAGCACACCCGCTACCCCATCATCGATGACGAACATAACCCGGTGGGCGTGGTGCATCTTATCGACGTCCTGGGAAGCGACCTTCCCGCCGCCACCAAGGCCACCAGCATCATGCAGGAACCCGTGGTGGTCCCTGAACTGATGCCGCTTCCAGATGTGGTGGTGGAGCTGCGCGATAGCGAGCAAAAGATGGCCTGTGTTATCGATGAATACGGTGGCTTCGTAGGCATCGTGACCATGGAGGACTTGGCCGAGGAAATCTTGGGCGATGTCACCGATGAGCACGATATCGAAGAAACCGAGGAAATCACCGAGCAGGATGACTCCCACTGGTTGGTCGACGGCGATACGCCGATTGATGAGATCGAGCGCGCCATCGGCCACGACCTGCCCGAGGGCGACTTCGAGACCGCCGCCGGCCTGGTCATTGCCCACTCTGGTTCGCTGCCTGAGGTAGGCGAGGAACACACCATCCAGCTCGAGGCTGAGCCCGATGACTGGGTGGACCACGATGAGGCGCCCGTTCGCTCCATCCGCCTGCGGGTGCAAGAGGTGGACCGCCACGTGCCGTCCGTCCTTGCCATCGAGCTGGTGGAGGATTATTCCGACCGCTCCGATGATGACGCGGATAAAAAGGAGGACGCATAATGACTGAATCTTGGTGGTTTAACCTCCTCGTTACCCTGCTTATCATCGCTGCATCCGGCTTCTTTGTGATTATCGAGTTCTCCTTGATGGGTGCTCGCCGCAACCGCTTGGAAGAGGATGCGGAAAACTCCCACACCGCGCGTGCCGGTCTGCGCTCGCTCAACGAGCTGACCATCATGCTCGCCGGCGCACAGTTGGGCATTACCGCCGCCACCTTCGTGCTGGGCGCAGTGACCAAACCGTGGGTACATCACCTGCTCATGGCGCCTCTGGAGGCCGCGGGACTACCGCTGGGCATTGCCGACGTCGTCAGCTTCCTCCTCGCGCTCTTCGTAGTCACCTTCCTTCACCTTGTGCTAGGTGAAATGGCGCCGAAGTCCTGGGCAATTACCCACCCGGAAACCGCCCTACAGGTCATCGCCGTTCCCGCACGCGGCTTCGTGTGGATCTTCCGCCCGCTGCTGAAGTGGATAAACAGCATGGCCAATAAGATGGTGTCCATGGCTGGCGAAGAGCCCGTCGACCGTGCCGGGGCGGCAGGCTATGATGCCGAGACCCTGCGCACCTTGGTCGAGCACTCCCGCGAAACCGGCGCTTTAGACGATGAGTCCGCCAACCAGATTTCCGATGTCATCGAGTTGGAAAACTCCACCGTTGGCGCCATGGCTCGCGCTCACGGCTCGGAGGTAGTGCCCCTGCCTTCCGACGCCACCGTGGCCGACCTCCAGGACCTCGTCGTGCGCAAGAACATCATGCGCGTGCTGGTCTTTCCCAAGGACTCCCGCGTTCCCCGCGTCGTCCACGTGCGCGATACCTTGCTGGCAGACCCAGAGACCCCAGTCCTCGAGTTCTCCCGCCCCGCGCTATCCGTATCTTCTTCCACCACCGTGCAAAAGACCTTGGATCATATGCGAGCCCGCAACGAGCAGCTTGTCATGGTGGGCAAGGCCGATAAGGACAATGCCGTGTGGATCCTCACCTGGGATGACATCATGGGCCAGCTGTGGCCGCAGATTACCGAGCAACTAGACAAGGTCACCCCTCCCCCAGCCGTCTAGTTTCTGCTGCTTTCCCGCCCGTGTCCCGCTTCATCTTGGCGGGCACGGGCTTTTCTGTTTTCCTGCCCTCGCTTTTCATGCCTGCGCGCAAGTGCAATCTATCCGACTGTGGACAACTACGGCCGATACTTATCCCACCTGCCACATTGCCCACTTGCTCATCTAGCCGCCTCGTTATCCACAGCCCCGGCCGCCACTGGCTCGCACCGGCCGGCAGCGTGCCTTTTCCTTAGAGGCATGACAACACCACTGACCAATATCAACTCCATCCGCGCCAATCACCCCACCTTTTGGACCGACCTGAAAAACGGCACCTACCTCAAACTGGCACCGCGCATCGCAGTACGGCGTGATCACTACCACGGCCTCGATTTTCCTTCCCAATTGCGCCTGCGCGCCATCGCTGCCGCCCGCAGCGCCTACACCGCAGTGCTCATCTCCAAGTCCGCTGCTCGAGTGCATGGCCTGTGTGTCATCGCCACGGCCGAGGAAAAGATAGAAATGGCCCTTCCCACCAATACGCTTCCCCACAAGAATCGCCGCCACCCCGAGCGCATCTACCGCAAAGCTTCCCTTCCTGAACCTGTCCTCGTAGACGGCATCCGTTGCGTTTCCAAGGCCCGCGCGGTCATTGACGTCGCCCGCTACCACGGCTTCCGCGATGGCCTCATCGCCGCAGACTCGGCGCTGCGCGCCGGTGTGAGCCAGGCAGACCTCACCGAAGAATTCTCCCGCATGGGCCGAGTGCGCAATAGCCGTATTATCCGCGCCGTAATACACCACGCCTCTGAGCTTTCCCGCTCGCCATATGAGTCCCTCGCCCGCGCCCTCATCATCGACGCTGAGTTTCCGTGGCCCATCTTCTTCAAGACGCAGTTCACTGCCCTGCCCGGCATCACCACCGCTCTGTGTATCAATAACGCCTACCTCATCGACATCGTCCCGGCGAAGGCCCTGCGCCACCAGCGCAAGCGTCACCAGCTCCTGCGAGAGGCGGGATTCACCGTCTTTTGTTATACCCCGCGGCAGCTCGTCGACCACCCCGACCGTTTCCTTGCCGACCTCACCGCTACCATTTCTGCCAGGCAGAAAGCCGCCCGTTCCGTTTAAGTCCGCGGTTTATACCCACCGCCACCTCTGACTGGTCCCCTCCCCTGCCCTTCGCGCTCACCGGGAGCACTGTCGCGACAAATTCTGCTGCGCCGGTGAGCGCGAAGGGAGGGTGCGAGAAATTTTCTCGCGGGGTGCGACGCGACTGTGACTGCAAAACGAAGAAGCCTCCCCGAGCACAGACTCTGGGAGGCTCCGATGATTCCAGCTAGGGGCCTAAGAGAAAGGCCTTACTGGTTGATGCGCCATGAAACGCTGCTCTTCGGCAGCATACCGTGGGTGTAGAGGTAATCAATGGTGGACAGGATGCCCAGCACCGTGCCACCACCTACGAATGCAGCCAGGAAGGAGAAGCCTGCTACGGAAGATAGGTCCGCGTCCTTACCATCACGGCCATCGCGGCCGTCACGACCATCCTGGCCATCCTTACCGTCTACGCCGTCCTAGTCATTCTTTCCTGGAATAACCGCGGCCTCGGTAGAGGTAGGCTCGGTGGACTCCTCAGGAGTAGTTTCCTCTGCGGTTGGCTCCTCGGATTCTTCGGATTCCTCAAAAGTCGGCTCTTCAGTGGAAGTTTCCTCAGCAGAGGACTCTTCGGTGGAGGTTTCCTGCGCGGACTCGGAAGGGGTGGCCTCTTCAGAGGTAGCTTCCTCGGAAGCCGGAGCTTCGGAAGTGGTGTCCTCGGAGGAAGGTTCCTCCGAAGGATTGACCTCAGCAGGCTGCTCCTTGGTCTTCTTGCCGTTGAGCATGTCGGAGCACAGCTGGCCGGCCGGAGCGTTGACGGCCGCCAGATCGGAAGCTGCGGTGGAGATGTTGTTCAGGGATTCTTCGATGCTCTTCTGCTGGTCCTTGCTCAGCTTCAGGTCGCCAGCGACGCTCGCACCTGGAACCAAGCCCGCGATGGTAACGGCTGCATTAAAGAGCTTCAGGATGAGCTTGGCGCCCTTGCCAAAAGTACCGTCTACGAACTTGAGCAGTCCAGAAACGGTGTTCTTAGCGGCATCCGGGTTATTCATATCAACATCGGCATCAGCGTTATCGATGCGTCCGATGGCCATGCCCTGGGCGCGGGAGAGATCCCAAGTAACAGTCTTGTCCTTCTCGCCTTCCTTGACCAGCTTGGCAATACCGTCCCAAGTCTTACCGGAGATCTTGTCGATGAAATCGGCCGGAACCAGGTCGCCGACAACCGGGATAATTTCCCAGACGGTCTTGATTATCTTTTCGCCACCATCATAGAAAGCCTTGGCCAAGGCAAGCTTGAGGTCGAGCATGTTGCCCTGCTTGTCAGGGGCATCAGTCACCTCACAAACGAGCTTGTCCTTCTGTTCATCCTTGACCACCTTGACGTTGACGTCGCCATTGGAGGCCTCCGTCTGTGCGAGTTCTTCCAGGGAAGTCGGCTTTGCAGACTCCTCGGAGGCCGGAGCCTCGGCGGTTTCCTCGGCACCGTCTACGGCATACGGGGTGATGGAATCGGCGGCATCTTCCTCCGCGTTGAGCTCTTCCATCGCCTTATCGCCGGCATTGTTTTCCTCGAGCAGGTTGCCGTCCTCATCGAATTCGATGCCGTTGAGGCTTACGGTATCGTCGGTGGTCTTTTCCTCGACGAAGGTGGTGTCTTCGGCAGCGACTGCGCTAGGGACAACGGTAATGGAAGAGAAAGTGGCTACGGCCACTGCGCTGGCAATGAGGCGAGAAGTTCGACGTGCTCCCATGAATTTACTCCCTGTGGATGTAGTTGAAGAATGAAATTGCGCGCGCCGTGTGTGGAGGGTGCTAGGGCACGGCGTTCGCGTGGACGGAAATTACCTTACAGCGCACTAAGAGTAATTTTACTTAAATTTTAAGGTGGACTCAGCAACAACACTTCAGGATACGCCCCTTATTTAGCTGAACAGGCATAACGATAAACGTATAGAACGGTTGTTAACCTAAAATTTCCCTAAATCCTTACCCGAATTGGGGCACCCAACGCGGAAAACTTCAACGGCCACCGAGAGAGGGAATCTCGGTGGCCGTGAAAATCCCCTTGTCTAAAACAAGGAAGCCTTTGGTTTATGCAGTTGTAGCCCGGCGGGCCGCTTCACGCTTGGCGCGAACCTTTTCCACCACCGCTGCCACCCGGGCGCGTTCTTCCAAGAACTGTGGCGGGTTATACCCACGCATGGTGCGCACATAGGCTGGATGGGTATCGAGCACCGTGTGCTTCCACGCTTGCACCGCGATGAGAGCAGACTCGCCAGTACGCTTGTACAGATGCGGCAAGGAGACCATGTCGAGGTTGCGGGCTACGGCGTCGGTTTGCGCGAGCACGTACTCAACCACCTCGCGCAGGTAGTCCGCTACGGCCTGGGTGCGGCAGCGCAAAGACTCGGCCAGCTCGTGAACCACAATGGGCTTGGAGATGGGGAATCGCTCATCTAGCAGGCGCGGGGTAAGTTGTTCCGGTTCTTCCACGTCGTTAACGCCGGAAGAAGTAGCGGAAATGGTGCCGGAGCGCACGCCGGAAACCAATGCTTGGCGCAGGCCCATCAGCTCTCCTACGCACCGGCCGGAATCAACGCGGGCATCTTCAACGATATCGCCTAGCTCGGCTAGGCAATCCATGCACAGCTCTTCGTCCCAATCCTCGATGGCTTCAATGAGGTGCTCGAGATATTCTGCGACTTCGTCGCCGATATTATAAATCTCTTGCGTAAGCTCGCGGTGGCGCAGCTCGGCGGCGATTTTGTGCATTGGCTTCGAGCCACTCCTTCCACGGTCCCATTTCTAACCTCTAGTAGAGGTTGAGGTTTGCTGTAACGCTTCACGACTCTATGCGAGATCCGCCGCCGCGGGCGCGCGACACTCCGAAGCCATTCACAGGTTTATGGCAGGTTGGCTCATCCAAAGCCAATGGCGAACGGGTGAGCTGCACAAGGGGCGTCGCCAAGCAGGGCAAAAAGAAACACCCGAGGATATTTCCTCGGGTGTACCCACCGCGCAGATTAGCGCTTGTACAAATGCTCAATGGCCGCGGCATAACGCTGCGCTACCACGTTGCGCTTGACCTTCATCGTGGGGGTTAACTCATTTTCTTCCTCGGTGAGGTCGGATTCAAGGATGTAGAACTTCTTGATGCCCTCCGCGTGGGAGACGGTGGCATTGACTTGGTTGATGGCATCCTGCAGCTCCGCGCGCAGGGTGGGGTCGGTGGCCAGCTCACGCATGGAGCGGTTTTCCGGAATGTTGTGGTCGAGCTTCCAGCGCTTCAAAATATCCGGATCCAGGGTCAGCAGCACGCCAACGAAGGGCTTGCCATCGCCTACCACCATGGCTTGGGAGATAAGCGGGTGCCCGCGCAGGATATCCTCCATCGGGCCAGGCGAAACATTCTTGCCGCCGGCCGTGACAATCAGGTCCTTCTTGCGGCCCGTAATAACGAGCTTGCCGTCTTCATCAATCTCGCCCAAGTCACCGGTGTTGTACCACCCATCCTCGAGGGCTTCAGCCGTTGCCTCCGGGTTATTCCAGTAGCCGTGGAAGACGATATCGCCCTTGATGCAGATTTCGCCTTCATCGTTAATGCGGAAGGTCACGCCACCCATGGGCGGGCCGACCGTGCCGATGGACTGGTCCACAAAGTCCACTGCAGCCGCAGCGGCGACCTCGGTGAGGCCATAGCCCTCATAAACCGGGATACCGATGCCGCGGTACCAGTGCAGCAAGTCATGGCCCATAGCGGAGCCGCCGGTAATGCAGTAGTTGACGTTGCCACCCACGCCCTTGCGGATGGTGGAATACACCAGCTTGTCAAAGACCTTGTGCTTGGCCTTCAGCAGGCGGTCTGGGCCCTCCGGCTTATCCAAAGCCTTGGAGTACTCGATGGCTACCTTCTCGGACTGCTCAAACAGCAGGGCCTTGATGCCAGAATCGGCCGCTTTTTCAGCAGCGGAATTGCGTACCTTTTCAAAGACGCGTGGCACGCCCAAAATGACGTTCGGGCGGGAACGGGCGAACTCCATGGAAATGGTAGAAAAATCTGACCAGTGGTTCTGGGAGGCACCGCGCATGGCCACCGCAATGGATACCGCGCGGGCAAAGACGTGCGCCAGCGGCAGGAAGGTCAAGGTATGGCTGCCGGGGACGGCAAAGACACCAATGGGATTGGTGCACAAGCCGCGGGTCTGGGCCAGCCAATTGCGGTGGGTCAGGATGCAGCCTTTGGGACGGCCGGTGGTACCCGAGGTATAGACCAAGGAAGCCAGATCATCGGTGGAAGTGGCCTTGATGCGCGCGTAGACCTCCTCGGCGGCCACGCCGCGGCCCTCAAACTTCAAGGTGTCAATGGCCGAGGAGTTGATTTCTAGCACGCGGCGCAGCTGCGAAGGAGAGCCCTTGAGGTTGGGCTCACCGTCTTCTTGCAAGACCAGGTTTTCTACCAGCTCGGAGTGCTCGCGGGTTTCGGTAATGGCCAGCACTGCGCCGGAGTCCTCAATAATCCAGCGCACCTGGGAGGCAGAAGAAGATGGATAGACCGGCACGGAGGCAGCACCCGCGGCCCAGATGGCAAAATCCAAAAGGGACCATTCATAGCGGGTGGCAGAGATGAGAGCGACGCGGTCCCCCTGCTGCACGCCAAGGGCGATAAGCCCTTGGGCTACTTCAAAGACCTCATCGATGAATTCTTTGCCCGTTACATTGACCCACTCGTAATTTGCTGGGCGGGTAAACATGACGCCGTGCGGACGCTTCTTCGCGGTGTCCATCAGGGCGGTCAGGCAGGTTTCGCCCGGCTCGATAGTAAATTGCGCCGGGGTATGCACTTCTTGCAGGGTCACGCGGTGTCCTTTCGAACAGCTTTTAATTAATCTCCGCCTACTGTACCAATCCGTTTCCCAGCAGGCGCGTTGTCCCCGTGGCACAATGTGGCCTGTGACTACCCGCGACTTGCTTGAAGAACTCGCTCAGCGCCACGGCGTGGCCACCAGCTATACCTCCCAGTCTGGTTACCCCGTCCACGTTGCTGAAGACACTATTGCCTATGCCCTGCGAGCCTTGGGCGTGGCCGTCCCTGATCACCCAGACGATGCTGCGTTAACACAGCTGCTTTACGACGACTACCTCACCCGCTCCTCTCAGCCCCTTCCCCACTGCGTCGTCGCACCCCAGGGTCAGGAGCGCGGGTTCGTTGTCCATGTACATGCCGGCGACGCCGCCAACGTACACATCGAGTTGGAAGAAGGCGGCACCCGCGAGGTCTACCAAGATCGCAACGACGCCCCAGACGCAGACGTCGATGGCACGCTATGGGGCGAGGCCAGCTTCCATATCCCTGGCGATCTGCCGCTGGGCTATCACGAGCTGGTGCTGGAGTCAGAGGGCATCGGCAAGCATGCCTGCTCGCTGATTATTACCCCGGCGCGCCTCACCACGGCCGATGAGTTTGTCGAGCACCCGATTAGCGGCGTGATGGCACAGCTTTATTCGGTGCGCTCAGAGTCCTCGTGGGGCATTGGCGATTTCCAGGACCTAGGCCAACTGGCTGAAACACTCGCCCCGCACGCGGATTTCTTGCTGGTCAATCCGCTACATGCGGCCGAGCCGCTGCCGCCGGTGGAGGATTCGCCGTACCTGCCCACCACGCGGCGTTTTATCAACCCGTTGTACCTGCACATCGAGTCCATCCCGGAGCTCAAGCTGTTGCCGGAAGACTTACAAGATGATGTGCGCGAACTGGCCGAAGAGTTTCGCCAGCGCAACCGCAGCGCTGAGGAGATTGACCGTGACACTATTTTTGAGGCCAAGCTGCAGGTGCTGCGTGAGCTCTTCAATTACCAGCCCACCCCGGAGCGCGAAGAGGCCTTCGTACGCTTCGCCCGCGAGGAGGGTCGCGGCCTGCACGATTTCGCAGCCTGGTGCGCGCAACAAGACGCCGCGGCGCAATCGGGCCAGCGCCATGCCGAAGACCTGGATATGGAAAAGCTCACCCGCTTTTATTCCTGGCTGCAGTTCCTGTGCGATGAGCAGCTGGCCGCCGCGCAGGAGCGTGCGCTCGATGCTGGCATGCGCCTAGGCCTGGTCACTGACCTGGCGGTGGGCGTGCACCCGAGTGGTGCCGATGCGGTGAACCTCGACGAATACCTAGCCCCGCAGTGCTCGGTGGGTGCCCCGCCGGATGACTATAACCAGCAGGGCCAGGATTGGTCACAGCCGCCGTGGCACCCGCAGCGTCTAGCGGCGGCGGGCTACGGTCCGTGGCGCGAGATGCTTTCCACCGTGCTGCGCCATGCCGGGGGCGTGCGCGTCGACCATATCCTGGGCCTTTTCCGCCTGTACTGGATCCCGCGCATGGCTAGCCCGCTAACGGGTACCTATGTCTCTTATGATTTTGAGGCCATGGTGGGCATCTTGGCCTTGGAGGCGCAACGCGCTGGTGCCGTGGTCATTGGTGAAGACCTCGGCACTGTAGAGCCGTGGGTACAAGACGTGCTCGCTCAGAAGGCGGTGCTGGGCACCTCCATCGTGTGGTTTGAACGCGACGATGATGACTACTCCCCGCTGCCGCAGGAGAAATACCGCCAGCTGGCGCTGTCCTCAGTCAATACGCATGATCTGCCGCCCACCTTGGCCTACCTGCGCGGTGATCATATTTCGCTTCGCGCGCGCTTAGGCGTGCTGACCCGCTCAGTGGATGATGAGCAGCGCGATGACATCGAGTGGCAGGCCCGCGTTTTGGGTGCGGTAGCAGGCCAAGGCCTATTGCCACAGCGCGATTACCTCGTAGATCCTGCCGAGCGCTCCTTGCGCGGCGAGGAGGAAGACATCAGCGTGGCCCTGCACCGTTATATCGCGGGCACACCTTCGGCTCTCGCTTGCACCAGCTTGGTGGACATGGTGGGTGATGTCCATGCGCAGAATCAGCCGGGTACCACGCACGATCTTTATCCCAATTGGTGCGTGCCGCTGTGTGATACCAACGGCGCTCCCCTGCTCATTGAGGATCTTCCTAGTCTGGAGTTCTTCCAGCGCTTAGAGGCCACCAGCCGGAAGGGCTAGCGCTGGGATTAGGCGCTGGTGCGGGGTGGAGCAGGTTTAGGTCCACAGGCCGATCAGCGCGACGACGATAACCAGCGCAATCATCGTCCACAATGTGAGCGAGACCCGGGATTTGGGCAGGGCGCGCTTGCGCCTTACTGGATGGGTGCCAGGCGTGGTTGTTGGGGTGGAAGATTGGGCGCTACGCTTGGCTTCAGGATCCCACAGGCCCTCACGGGGGTTGGCGCGCAGCTCGGCGCGCTCCTGCCGTGCACGCTCGTTATATTCCTCAGCCATGGTGGTCTACTTTAGTGCTGTGGCTGCGCCGCTGGGAAATCGCTCTGGCGGCGCGATTGGCTACGCGGTCGACCATCCACATTAGGCACCAAGCTACGACCACCATGAGCGGCACGGCGATGGCGACTACGATGACCATCTGAATCCACACGGGCGCCTGTACCAACAATTGCGATAGCGTGCTGCCCAAGCTCGTCAACCACTCCATGGCTACTTATCCTACTTGCTCGCGGTAGTCTGGCTGACATGTCGAGCGCCCAGATTCCTGTTACCGTCGCCACCGCTTCCGGCCGGATCACCGGCGTGCGCCGCGATGGCCTGCACTATTTCCATTCGGTGCGCTATTGCAGCATCCCCAGCCCCTACTCTCCTGCCGAGCCATATGATCGCAGCGTCGATCAGGACGCCCGCGAGCCGCACCCAGAAGATATTGCTTTGTCCATTACCACTCCTGCCGATGCCAACGACTGCCCTGTGGTGGTCTATATTCACGGCGGGCGCTACGAGCACGGGTCACACGAGGATCCACGGCTTTCGGGGACGAAGAATGCCCGCCACGGTGTAATCCAGGTCAACGTGGGTTATCGGGTGGGGTTGGCTGGTTTCGCCCGCTTTGACGGCGATGAGGCGGACCGCTACCGCGGCATCGATGACTGCCTCTTAGCTTTGGAGTGGCTGCAGCACAATATCGAGGCCTTTGGTGGCGATAAAACCAATATCACTTTGGTAGGCCAATCCGCTGGGGCGGCAATAAGCTTGTGGCTCGCACGCCGCGATCACTTCCGGGGCGGTTTCCGCCGCGTGCTGGCGCTGTCACCGGCATTCCCGCGCGACCGCTTCGAGCACCGCGTCACTGACCTGCGCCGAGCCCTCGGCGTGCCGGTCACGCGCCAGGCATTAGAGAAGCTGGATCCAGAATCGCTGGCCAAGGGGTATGCCAAGTTCCGTAAAAAGTATCGCTTTGACGTCGCCTTGGGACCGGCACCCCTACGTGCCGAAGAATTGGCGGACATCCCCATCGTGGTGACGTCTACCCGCGATGAGTTCTATGACATGCCCGCTGCCCAGCGCATAGACAAAATGGCGCTGGCCGGCTTTATTACTCGCTACCTCTCGCCCAAGTTTGGGATATCGCACGATCGTTTCAAGCAATGGCGGCAGCTGGCGCACTACGTCGATCCGCAGCGGCCGATGGGCCGGCTCATCGGTGATGCCGCCGTGCGCCGATGGACCGCCCAGGTAGCCGAGGATGCTCCTGGTCCCACGTGGATGATGGAATTTACCCGCACCGATGCGCCCGCAGTGCACTGTGACGAGCTAGACCCGATTTTTGGTGGCACCGACAATGAGGCGGCCGCCAACGCGCCCGCTGGCGAGCTCAATGAATGGCTGCGCCACTATGCCACCACCGGCGAGGCTGGGTTCCCATGCTACGGCGATGACCACCAGGTGCTGGAATTTGACCTCGATACGGGAGAGCGCCGCCTAGCCTATGCCACCTTGGATTATGTAGCCGCGGCCTTCTATACCGACGACGAACTTGAGCTGTAGCAGGCGCCGAAGTTGAAGCTATAGCGCGGCGCGCAGCTTTTCGTCCGCTAACTCATCAATCATCCACGGGCTAAAGACTCCGGGCATGGCATCGGCGGCGGCAAAAAGCCGTGCCGGTTCAACCCACTGGTAGGAATCTACTTCGTCGGGATTGGGCTCCCATTGCGCATCGGGGGCAAGCTCGACGGTATAGACCGGACAAATTTCATTTTCTACCGTGCCGGAGGAATCCACCGCGCGATAGGAAAAGTCCGGCAGGATAAGCCGCGGTGCGGATAGATCAGCGGGCGCGATGCCGAGCTCAAAGGAGGCGCGGCGCAGCACCGCATCCACGGTCTCCTCACCGGGGGCGGGATGGCCGCAAAAGGCATTGGTCCACACGCCAGGCCAGGTTTGTTTGCTCAGCGCGCGGCGAGTGACCAGTACCTTATTGCCGCAGGTTAGCCAAGCGGAAAAGGCAAAGTGCAGCGGGGTATCGGTGGTATGAACTTCGGCCTTGGAAGCGGTGCCGATGGGTTCCCCCGCGGCAGAGGCCAAGACTACAAGTTCCGTCATAGATTAAGGTCTCCTACCCAGGTCACGTTGCCTATATGTAGGCGTGCATTCCACAGGTTGCCAGGCGTGACGTCATAGCGATACTGCAGGTTGACAGATGCGCCCGCGCCCAACGGGTGATCGAGTCCTGGGGGCGCTACGCCTGGGGCAGATTGTTCGTCATAGGGCAAGGATTTGATCTTGGCCCAGCCGCCGTTGCCGTCGGCGCGTTCTAGGGTGGGCTCCTCAAAGGCGTCGACAGGCAGAGGCACGTCGTTTTCATTCTTGAGCAAGATGGTCACTACGGTGCCGCCGGAATTGCTATCGGTATACACACCCTGTAGCTCCCAGCTCACGCCTAAGCCCTTATCCTCTACAGGCTCGGCCAGGTTGGAGGTGACTTCTTTGTCGTCGGTGTCTTTGGCCTCATACGGGGCCTCTTCGGAGCTGGAGACGGTGATATTGTCCCCCAGCCCTGTCTCTTCCGGCTGGAGAACGCTACATCCGGTCAGAGTCACGGCGAGTACGCTGACTACGCCCGCGCCGAGTGTGTGGGAAATTTTCACCGTGGAAGAATCCTTTGCACGCGAAGATTGTTGTATTTCTGCACAAGTACCTTAGCCTAAACCTCCTTGAACTTAAGCATTTACGCTCGTTAACGCCGCATGTGGCATACTGGGCAATCGTTTAAATCTCTCCCCCTTATCCCCAATTCCGCGCACTACCCGCCGTTTCGAATTGAGTGTGGTCTTTTTATGAATTCTATTTTGCGCATCACCCGCAGTGCCTCCGCCCTGTGGCCCTATTATCTGGGCGTGCTCCTGGCCGCCACAGTGACCGCGATCCTTGCCCTGATCTCGCCCTTTTTGACGCGCCACGCTACCGATACCATCGTCGAAGCCCTGCAGAACGACGCCCCAGTGGGCAATGCACTGCGCACGGTGTTGTTATTGGCAGTGGCGCTTTTTCTTGCCGACGCCGCCAATGCCCTATTCCGCAATATCGGCGGCTATATCGGCGATGTCATGGTCTCACGCCTGCGCGAGATTTTGTCCACGCGTTACTTTGCCAAGCTGCTTGCCCTCCCCCAAGGCTATTACGATAATCAGGTCACCGGCACGATCATTGCCCGGCTAGATCGTTCGATTGCCAATATCACGCAGTTCGTCCAGTCCTTTGCCAATAACTTCTTCACGATGATCATTCAGACCCTCGCGGTACTAGCCATTACCGCGTGGTTCTACTGGCCACTGGCCATCCTACTGGCACTGCTCTTCCCCGTATATATGTGGCTTACCGCGCTGACCTCGAAGCGCTGGCAGAAGTTTGAGGCTGTCAAAAACGAGAATATCGACGTGGCCAATGGTCGCTTTGCGGAGGTAATCGGCCAGGTCAAGGTGGCCAAGTCCTTCGTGAGCGAAACCCGCGAGCTCTTCCACTTTGCAACGCGCTACCGCGCCGTGGTGGATACCACTAAGCCGCAGTCCCGCTGGTGGCACATGATGGATACCTTCCGCGGCCTGGCCATGGCGTTTATCTTCCTAGGTATCTACGGCGTGATCTTCTGGCGCACCCTTGAGGGGCATTTTTCCTTGGGCGATATGGTCATGCTGCTGCAGATGGTCTCCAGTGCGAAGCAGCCAGTCTTTATGATGAGCTGGATTGTCGATACCGCCCAACGCGCCATCGCTGGGTCCAAGGACTACTTCCAGGTCATGGAAGAAGAACTCGAGCCCACCGCCCCGCGCGAACTGGTGGCAGCTACTACGGGATCCCACACGCCGCAGCTCGATCTCACCCCGGTACGCCCGCTTGAGCCCACGCCCGGCGCGCCGGTCTTCTCCTTTGACCACGTCTCATTCGCCTATGAGGAGGAAAAACCCGTGGTGGAGGATATTTCCTTTGCGGCCGCAGAGGGCCATAAGGTAGCGCTCGTGGGCGAGTCCGGCGGCGGCAAGTCAACCTTGGTGAACCTGCTTTTGGGCCTATACCACCCCTCAGCGGGGCACCTCGATGTGCTAGGCCACCGGGTAGACGATCTCACTGCCTCGCGCCTGCGCGCCTCGGTGGGCGTGGTCTTCCAGGAGTCTTATCTTTTCTCCGGCACCATTCGCGAGAACATTGCTTATGGCAAGCCGGGGGCGACGGAGGAGGAAATCGTAGACGTCGCTAAGCGGGCCAACGCCCATGACTTCATCCAGGCTTTCCCCGATGGTTATGACACCGTCATTGGTGAGCGCGGCCTGAAGCTCTCTGGTGGGCAGAAGCAGCGCGTTTCCGTGGCGCGCGCCATGCTTAAAGACGCCCCCATCCTGGTACTGGATGAGGCCACCTCGGCGCTAGATACCAAGTCCGAGCGTGCCGTGCAGGCCGGTTTGGATGAGCTGATGAAGGACCGCACCACGCTGATTATTGCCCACCGCCTGTCCACCATTGCGGACGTCGATACCATCATCACCTTGGACCGCGGCCGCATCGATGAGATGGGCTCGCCAGCCGAGCTGGCGCAGTCCGGCGGCATTTATGCTGAACTGCTCAAGCTCACCCAGTCCACCTCAGCGGCGGACCGCCGCCGGTTGAAAAAGTATGGCTTTGTCTCCAGCCATGTCTCCGACGAGGCCGAGGACGTGGAAGACCCAGAGGAATCCAACTGGTCCGAAAAGGAAGATGAATAAAAGCGCATAACAGCACTAGGGTGACCGCGGGCTTCGCGTTATGGTTATGTCCATGGAGTTTCCTAGCTTAGAAGAGTTGCAAGCCCGCGGAACCCGCAAGTGGACCGTCTTCGAAGAAGATGTGTTGCCGCTCTGGATTGCGGAATCAGACTTCCCCACTGCGCCCGCCATAAAAAAGGCGCTGGAGGACTTGGTGGACAAGGAAACCTTTGGCTATACCCCAGCCCCCAAGGCCTCGGGGCTGCGCGAGGCTGTGGCTGATTTTTATGACACGCGCTATGGCTGGCGCCCCAACTCGGATCATATTTTCTGGATCGGCGATGTGGTGCGCGGCCTGTTGCTTAGCGTGCAGTACTTTACCCGCGAAGACTCTCCGGTCATCGTGCCAGTGCCTTCCTACCCACCGCTGTTAGAGCTGCCGCGCACCGCTGGCCGCGAAAAGATCGAAACCAGCCTGGAGCTCGAGGATATTGAGCGCGCCTTCCAACAGGGCGCTGGCTCTATTTTGCTAGCCAACCCCTATAACCCGCTCGGCCGCGTCTTGGACGAGGACTACCTCACCGGCCTGGTAGAACTGGCAGAAAAATATGATGCGCGCATCCTGGCCGATGAAATCCATGCCCCACTGGTTTATGAGGGACGGCATATCCCGGTGGCGTCGCTTAGCGCGGCGGCTGCAGAGCGCACCATTACGGTAACCGCTACTTCTAAGGCTTTTAATACAGCCGGTCTGAAGTGCGCGCAGATGATCTTTTCCAACACGGCCGATGTACACACGTGGAATGGCCTGACAGGCGTGGCCAAGGACGGCACGGGCACGCTAGGCGTGCTGGCTGCCGAGACCGCCTACCGCGAGTGCGGCGACTTCCTCGATGAAGAGATAGCCTACCTGCGCCAGACCCGCGATTGGTTGGTGGAGGAGCTACCTCAGCGCATCCCGGGCTTAAAGACCAGCAAACCAGAGGCCACCTACCTGCTGTGGTTGGATTTTTCCGATACCGCCATCGGCGGCAATCCGCAGCCAGCCAAGTGGTTGCGGGAGAATGCGAAGGTCGCGCTCAATGAGGGCGATACCTTTGGCACCGGCGGTCCGGGCCATGCGCGGTTGAATTTCTCTACCTCACGCGAGATTTTGGAGGAGGCAATCGACCGCATGGAGCGCGCCTTTGCGGCTCTCGATTAAGCCCCATCAGCTGGGGCCACCATGTAGCCTGCGTCACCCCCACACTTTGATTTCTCACCATGTGGGCGGTAATGTCTCATTACACGAACAGGCGTGACCCGCCACCTCGAACCGCGAAGGCGCACCCCGTTCCGCCACCACCCCTCGGCGGAATGGGAAAGCACCTCGCATTTTAGCTGTACATGGAAAATTAAGGAGCCACAATGGCTACCCCAGTTGCGTCAAGCACCTCTAAGCCCGGCGCCACCATCGTAATTGCGTCGTTGATGCTGTTTTCGATGTTCTTCGGCGCCGGCAACCTCATCTTCCCGCCCATGGTGGGCGTTTCGGCCGGCACCAATTTTTGGCCCGCCGTCCTCGGCTTCCTGGCCGCCGGCGTGCTCCTTCCAGTCCTAGCCATTGTTGCCGTCTCCATTTCCGGCCGCTCCGTGCGCGATCTAAGTTCCAACGGCGGCGCGTTTTTCGGCCTCGTCTTTTCTGTAATGGCCTACCTTGCCATCGGCGCCTTCTACGCCCTGCCGCGCACCGGCGCCGTTTCCATGGAAACCGCCATCACCCCACTATTGGGCTGGGAGGGAACCATGGCCAATGGCATCTTCAATGTGGTCTTTTTCCTTATCGCCCTAGCGCTGTCTTGGAAACCAAATTCCATTATCGATACCTTGGGTAAGTTCCTCACCCCGGCTTTGGTGGCGTTGTTGGTGTTCCTCATCGCCCTGGCAGCCTTCAACAATCCCCGCGATCCGCAGACCCCTACTGCAGACTATACTTCTTCCCCCATGGTCACCGGCCTTTTTGAGGGCTATAACACCATGGATGCCATCGCGGGTCTGGCCTTTTCTATCGTGATTGTCGGCTCTTTGCGCTCCAAGGGCTTTCAGACCAAGAAGTCCCTGATTAACGGCACCATTACCGCCGCGCTGGTTGCCGGCGGCCTACTGGCCGCCATCTACCTCGGCTTGGCATGGGTAGGCCAAACCATTCCTAATGGCCAGTCCTATGAGTCAGGAGCGCCGCTGCTTGCCGACGCCGCAAATCTCACCATGGGCACCATCGGCCAGGTCGTCTTCTCCGCCATCGTCATTCTGGCCTGCATGACTACCGCGGTGGGTCTCATCACCTCCACCTCTGCCTTCTTCGAGATGCTTGTACCTAAGGTGAAGTACCACGTCTGGGCCTGCCTCTTTACCGCGCTGTCCATCCTCTTCGCCTTCCAGGGTCTAGATACAGTGCTGTCCATCGCGGTTCCCTTCATTACCTTCCTGTACCCACCGGCCATTTCCCTTATCGTCCTCACCCTGATCCAGCCAGTGGTGAAAAAGTCCGTGGTCTTTTATTGGACCTACCGCTTGGCACTGTGGGTCTCGGTGCTGTGGTCGGCACTATCCGTCATTTCCGCCCAAGGCTGGGGCACCGACGCACTCGATCCTTTCTTGAGCCTGGCGCCCGGCCAATCCGTAGACTTGGGCTGGATCGTTCCCACCGCCATCGCCGCAGTCATCGGCCTCGTTGTTGATATCGCTACCAAGGCCGGCGAGAAGCACGAGGCCGCCAACCCATCGGCGGCAGAGCCCGCGGAGGCCGATGCCCTCGTTGAGGCTTAGTCTCTCATTCCTACCTTCCCCTCCCTCTCCGCACCTCACCGCGGTGCCGAGGCGAGGGGATTTCTTTATGTCAACAGCGCCCGGCCGCGATGCGGTAAGACCCGCCCGGAATAGTCAGGCGGCGCGTACCGTTGGAAGAAGAGAACTTAGACAGGATTTACCGAAAGCAAAAGGAAGGCTCCCCGTGACCGAACGCGCTCATCTTTCCGTCTTGGACTTTTGCACCATTTATGAAGGCGAGACCCCAGCACAATCCATCGCCCGCTCCGTGCAGTTGGCACAGGAAGCAGAAAAGCTGGGCTATTCTCGCATGTGGTACACCGAGCACCACAATATGAAGTCCATCATGTCTTCTTCTCCGGCCGTGCTCATCGCCCACATTGGTGCGAAGACCGAGCACATTCGATTAGGCTCCGGCGGAGTGATGCTGCCCAACCACTCCCCTTATGTCATCGCCGAGCAATTCGGCACTTTGGAGGAGATGTATCCCAAGCGCATCGACTTGGGCGTAGGCCGCGCACCCGGCACAGATATGAATACCCTGGGCCGCGCCCTGCGCCGCGACGCCCACTCTGCCGAACGCTTCCCCGAAGACGTCAAAGAGCTCAACTCCTATCTCGAGGGCAAGTCTTATATCCCGGGGGTCAGCGCCGTTCCAGGTGCCAATACCAACGTGCCGATCTATATTTTGGGCTCGTCCATGTTCGGCGCCTCGCTAGCCGCCAAGCTCGGCCTGCCTTATGCCTTTGCTTCTCACTTTGCCCCGCAGCACCTCGAGCAAGCTACCGCCTACTACCGCGAGCACTTCCAGCCTTCCGAGCGCTTCAGCGAGCCATATCTCATCGCCGGCGTCAACGTCACCGCCGCCGAGACCACCCAAAAGGCACAGGAGGAATACGAGCGCGTATGTTTCAACCGCGTTAAGGCCTTCGCCGGCCGCGGCAAGCATCTCACTGATGAGCAGGTAGAGCAGATCATCGGCTCTTACCAGGGCCAGCAGATCCTAGATATGCTGAAGTACTCTGCCGTGGGCACCGCCGATGAGGTGGCAAACTACCTCGATACCTTCCAAGAGCACGCTAAGGCTGATGAGCTGATGGTTTCTTTGCAGTCCAGCTCGCACGAGGAGGTAATCCAGAATATGCAGCTGCTCGCGCAGGGTTGGCAGCTCGATCCGGAACGCGTGGCCGGAACCCCGAGCTAGCCCTCGGCCCTTACGTGGCCTAGGTGGTCAATGGGGACCTCGGGGAACCGTTCCCGGAGTTTTCCCTCAAGCTCCCGCGGTCCCAGGTTCGCCTGCTCCGGCAATCGCACCGAATACTGCTGCGCTTCGTCCAAGGTAGAAACGCGTACCCCACGCGGAATCAGGGCCAGGAAATTTTGGCCCGGCTCGAGCGAATAGAACTGCATGCGCTCTAGCTCAGCGGCCGGAAAGCTGGTCCGCTGGAAGGGCAGGGAAATATCCTCGCCGATGCGCAGCAGCGCACGAGCTCGGCGCCGCGCGGAGGCTACCACCGCCAGCATCGCGCACAGCGCCCCACCTAAGGGCATGAGCGCGGCAATGAGGTAGACGGCATGCAAGCGCGTACCGGCTTGTTCCTGCAGCGCCGAATAAATGAGCACCCCACCGATTACCAGTAGCGCGACGGCGATGATGCCAGCCACCGTCACCGCCTTGCCCAGGCGCGCGGTTCCACCGGCTTCGCGTACTTCAATGGTTTCGGTGCTCTCGTCCACGAAAACTTAGCCTAGCGCGCTCCCCCATCAACCTAGTGCTGATGGAGCGGCGCGTGATTTTATTTAGTGCCTTTTCGCCCGAATAGAGCGTAGTTTCTAAGTGGCGTTGCTTCATTAGCGCGCCTTAGAAAAATGGAATAGCATTATTGTGTTTCGCTCCGCTGCGAAAAGCCCCGGAGAGACTAAGGACAAAAGTTGAATGAGCCCACGCGATAAACAGCAGCATAGAAAGATCGCTGATTACCTGCGAGATCAGATCAGCTCTGGCGTGCTGCAGCCAGGCGATTTTCTGCCTAGTGAAGCAGATTTATGCGAGAAGTTTTCTTCTTCCCGCGGACCCGTGCGCCAAGCGGTTGCGGCTTTGCGGGCCAAAGGGCTGGTTTCCTCCGGCCGCGGGCGCCGCTCCACCGTTCTAGCCTCTACCCAGGCAGAGCTTTTTGAATCCATCTATTCCATCTCCAGCTGGCTCAGCGAATATGACGCGGATCCCCAACAGCACACCCTGTGGCTGGCTCGCCGCCGTGCGCCGCGGGAAATCACTCGTTTTCTGCGTGTAGACCCAGAACAAAATGTGGTCTTTGTCCACCGCGTGCGCTATACCGAGGACCAACCCATTGCCATCGAGCGCATGTATTTCCCCATGGTGGTGGGAAAGCACATCCTAGACTTCGACGCGGATACCGGCTCTATTCACGCGCGCCTGCGCGAGTGCGGCGTGGACTTTGATAATGTGCGCCGCGAACTCACGTTGGAAGAAGCCAGTGCCGAGGATGCCGAGGCACTTGGAGTAGCCACCGGCACCCCACTGTGGCGACTCCAAATGGAAATATCCAACCACTCCGGCGAACCAGTGGAATTGGCGGTGTACCTCTATCGTGCAGACCGCATGAAGCTGGCTATGAATAGCGTACGCGGGGGCGTGTCACCCCTAGAAGTTATCCCCACACCAGGAAATTTTGCATAAGTTTCACGGCAGCTATCCCCACCGGCTACCCTGCTTTCTATGAGAAGATTTCGCGCCGGCAAAGCGCTGGGTAGCCTCGCCATGGCGGCCGCTGTAGGAACTGTCTCAGCGTGCTCGGCAGGCCATACCGCGGTGGTTGATACCTCCCAAGTAGAAAGCAACTCCGCTTCTTCTCCCCTTACCGTAGCCTCCACCTCGGCGGCCACCTCGCTGGATTTCACCACTACCGGTGGGGCCGCCATCCCCGCTGTACTCATGGACAATGTTTATGAGACTCTCGTGCGCATCGATGAGGATGGTTCTATCACCCCAGGGCTCGCCACTTCGTGGGAGATCAGCGACGACGCCCGCAGCTATACCTTCCACCTGCGCGAAGGCGTCACCTTTTCCAATGGCGATGCCTTCACGGCCGAAAGCGCTGCTTTTTCCATCAATTATGTGCGCGAAAAATGGACCAACGGCATCTCTGCCGCCATGGATCCGGTAGATAAGGCCACGGCAATCGATGATCACACACTAAAGGTGCGCCTTAAACAGCCGTCGAATGGCTGGCTCTGGTCCATGGGCACAGCCACCGGCGCGATGATGACGCCTAATGGCATGGATAACCTCGCCGCCCAACCGGTAGGTACCGGCCCCTTTGAGGTTTTCCGCTTTGCACCTTCGGAATTTGTAGAGCTCAAGGTCCGCAAAAATTATTGGGGAAAGCCCGCCGCGCACGATGTCACCGTGCGCTATTTCCCAGATACCATTTCCTCGGTCAATGCGCTGCAGGCCGGCGGCGTGGATGTGGTCTGGGGCGTGCAAAACCCAGAGCTTCTCGACGACGTCAAGGACGGCATCGTTACCGAGGTCGGCACCACCAATGGTGAGGTGTTGTTATCCATGAATAATGCCCGAGCTCCCTTTGATGATCCGCGCGTGCGCCAGGCAGTCGCCTATGCCGTAGACCGCAAGGCGGCCAATGACATTTTGTGGAATGGGCTAGCCAAAGATACCGGTGGTGCACCAATCCCACCTACAGATCCATGGTTCCAAGGCAAGCACTACTACGACTACAACCCGGATAAGGCCCGCCAGTTGCTCGAAGAGGCCGGCGCAGAAGGGGCCGAAATCACGCTGACTACACCGACGCTGCCCTATGCCCAGACCGTCGCTGAGCTGCTGTACTCGCAGCTCACCGAAGTTGGTTTTAAGGTGAAGCTAGAATCCGCCGAGTTCCCAGCCGTATGGTTGGGCCAGGTCATGGGCGCCAAAGATTATCAAATGTCGCTCATCTCCCACGTAGAGCCGCGCGATGTGCCGACCCTATTCGGCGATCCGGACTATTACCTCAACTACGATTCGCCGCGCACCCGCGAGCTTTTGGCCCAGGCCGACTCCGCGCCAGAGCAAGACTATCCCAAGCTCATGGCACAAGCCGTGGACCAGATCATGGCTGATGCCGGCGCGCTGACCTTGATGAATATGCCCAATATCGTGCTCACCCGCACAGGCGTGCGCGGGCTGCATCCTGATCAGATCACGGACGCGCTGATTTTGCGCGATCTGAGCTCCGCAGACGCTACTGCCAGCACAGACTCTGCGGATAACACCACAGATACCACCGCAAAGGAGGCCCGATGACTTCCCTTCGCATTGCCGGGCGAGCCATCGTGCGCCCGCTGCTGCGGGTTGCGTTAACGCTTTTAGCCGCCTCCATCATCATCTTCGCGCTCATGCGCGCGGTGCCGGGCAACCCGGCGCGGGTGGCGCTGGGAGTGAATGCGACCGAAGAGACCGTCGGCAAGCTCAGCTCTGAGCTGGGCCTGGATCGCCCGCTGCTCACTCAATATTGGGAGTGGATAAAAGGCCTATTTACCGGCAGTTTTGGGCAGTCATTGTCCTCGCAACAAGATATTACGCCGCTGGTGCTGGACCGCGCCCAGGTCACGCTCATCCTGATTGGTTTAGCGATGCTGCTCGCACTGGCCGGGGCCATCCCGGTGGGAATGTGGTTGGCACTGCGCAACCGTACCCGCGGCGCGGATGTGGTTTCTGCCGGTACGCAGTTGGGCATTGCGGTGCCCAGCTTCCTGCTCGGCATCATCTTGGTGGCCATCTTTGCCGTTCACCTAGGCTGGTTGCCGGCCAATGGTTGGGTGCCGCCGAACCAGGGCGCAGGCGAGTTTATGCGCCACCTCATCTTGCCGGTCATCGCGCTGGCCGTGGTGCAAGGTGCGATGCTGACGCGCTATGTGCGCTCGGCTGTGCTCGATGTACTGCATCAGGACTATATCCGTACCGCCCGTGCGCTGGGGCAATCCCCGTGGCAGGCGCTGAAGCGCCACGGCCTGCGCAATGCGGCGCTGCCGGTGCTTACCGTGGCCGGCGTACAGCTAACCACGATGGTCGTAGGCGCCGTAGTAATTGAGTCCGTCTTTGTCATCCCCGGCATAGGTTCGATGCTGCTGGATGCGGTGGCGGTGCGCGATCTGACCACGGTGCAGACCTTGGTCATGCTCCTCGTCGCCTTCGCCTTGGTGGTCAATGCCCTCACGGATGTTGCCTACCGATTCATCGATCCGCGCATCACGGCAGGTGAGAAATAATGAAGCTGCGTTTTTCTGGCTGGCTGGGAGCCATCCTCGTCGCCGCCACGGTGCTGGTGGCAGTGATTTCTCTGGTGTGGACGCCATATGACCCGACCCTGGCGCACCCGGATGTGCGGCTTGCCGGCCCCAGCGCCGAGCATCTCCTCGGCACGGATCGCTTTGGCCGCGATACCGCTTCCCGCATCATGGCAGGTGCCCAGATTACGGTCTTCGTCGGCCTAGTGGCGGTGGGAATCGCTGCCGTGGTCGGCGTGCCACTCGGCATTCTCGCTGGCATGCGCCGTGGCACGTGGGCCGATGCGATAGTGATGCGCGGTGCAGATTTGCTGCTTGCCTTCCCCGCGCTGCTTTTGGCGATTATTGCCGGCGCGGTCTGGGGGCCTTCAACGCTTACGGCCATGGTTGCCATCGGCATCGCCGGCATTCCTTCCTTCGCCCGCGTCGCGCGTTCAGGTACGTTGCAGGTCATCACGCAGGACTATATTTCCTCCGCGCGCATTTCCGCGGTGCCAGGCTGGAAGGTAGCGTGGCGCCATATTCTGTCCAATCTTGCCGGTCTGCTCATCGTGCAGGCCTCGGTATATTTCGCGCTTGCCATCCTGGCCGAGGCGGGCCTGTCCTATCTAGGCTTGGGCACCGCCCCACCGGCCGCCTCGTGGGGCCGGATGCTGCAAGATTCCCAGTCACTTCTGGGCACCGCTCCCCTGCAGGCCTTCTGGCCCGGCCTGGCCATTGCGGCAACAGTGCTGGGATTTAACCTGCTTGGCGACGCCCTCCGTGACCTCCTCGATCCCCGCCTGAAAGGATCCGCGCGATGAGCCTGCTCAAAGTAAATGGCCTGGCGGTCACCGCCGCCGGATCCACCACTGCCCTTTTGGGGCCGCTTAACTTCGAGCTCGCGGCCGGCGAGAAGCTCGGCATCATGGGTGAATCCGGCTCCGGTAAATCGCTCACGGCACTGTCCATTATGGGGCTTTTACCCGATGGAGTTCGCGCGAGCGGCTCCGTCACCGTGGATGGCCACGAGGTGATAGGCGCAGGCGATGCCCGCGTCCGCCCCCTGCGCGGAACGACCATGGCCATGGTCTTCCAAGAGCCAATGAGCGCACTAGATCCGCTCATGCGCGTGGGCAAGCAACTATCTCAAGCCGGGGTGCGCGATGCCGCAACCGCGCTCGAAGAAGTAGAGCTTGATGCCGATATCGCCACCCGGTTTCCCCACCAGCTTTCCGGCGGCCAGCGCCAGCGCGTGCTCATTGCCATGGCCATGGCCGGCCGCCCCGATCTGCTCATCTGCGATGAACCGACCACCGCGCTGGATGCCACCACGCAGGATGGCGTGTTGCACGTCATTGAGCGGGTGACCGAGGCCCGCGGCACCGCGCTGATCTTCATCACCCACGACTTGGGGGTCATCCGCCGCATGTGCCCCCGAGTTTTAGTAATGCACCACGGCGCAGTGGTGGAGTCGGGCCCTACCGAGCGGATTCTTGCCCAACCCGAGCATCCCTATACCCGCAAGCTCATCGCTTCCTCACAGCCCCCGGAGATGAGCTTTTCCCCGGCCGCAGCGGAAGATGGCCTGGTCACGCTCCAGAGGGTAAGCAAGGTGCACGGCACTAACGCCGCACTCGATGGCATCGACTTGCGCGTGCACCGCGGCGAGCGCCTCGGCATCGTGGGCGGCTCCGGCTCGGGCAAAACCAGCCTGCTCAAGCTCATCGCCGGACTCGACCAGCCGACAAGCGGCGAGGTCACCGTCGGCGGCCGGGTTCAGATGGTCTTCCAAGACCCGCAGGGCTCTCTCAATCCGCGGCTAAAGATCTGGAAATCCATCGCAGAAGCTATGCCGGGCAACCCAAACAAGGCCGAAAAGCGCTCCCGCGTCGCGGGCGCGCTCGAAGAGGTCGGGCTTCCGGCAGATAGCCTCGACCGCTTCCCGCATGAATTTTCCGGCGGCCAACGCCAGCGCATTTCCATCGCCCGCGCGCTGTGCGGCGAGCCAGATATCTTGCTGGCCGATGAAGCCGTTTCTGCGCTCGATATGTCGGTTCGCGCCCAAGTGCTGGAGCTGCTGGCGGGGGTCATCGATAAGCGAGGGCTCACTTTGCTCTTTGTCACCCACGATCTAGCGGTGGTGCGCCACCTGTGCGATAGCGTCGCCGTCCTCGACCGCGGCCGTCTCATCGAGCACGGCCCTACCGAGGCCGTATGGTCCTCCCCCAGCACGGACTACACGCGCCGGCTTATCGCGGCCGCCGAGATGTGAAGCGGGCGCTGGAGGGCGTAAGGTAGTCGGGTCAGATAACTCCGCCTAGAAAGGATCTTGCTGCTCCGTGGCCGCCCAGCTTGACTATCCCCTCCCGCAGCGCCCTAGCACTACCCAGCTGCTCACCGCGTTTAATAGCGCTTCGGTGCGCTGGCCCAGTGCCCTGCGCGCAGGATTGGCGATTCTCATTCCCGGCGCCATCGCGCTGCTTACCGGCCACGACTACGCCATCCTGCTCATTTCCACCGGCGCATTTACCGTTATCTTTGGCGAGGGCCATCCCTATCGCACCCGCCCGCGCGTCATGCTCACCGCAGGCACCGCGCTTATTAGCGTTGCGGCCGTGGGCGTGCTGGTAGGCCAACTCATTTTTGCACCGGGTCACGGCCATTGGTGGCTGCTGCTGGCTGGTCTTTACACCACGGCGTTGGCGGCCGTGTGTGGCTTTGCCCAAAATGCCCTGCGCCTGCCGCCGCCGGGCACCTTCTTCCTCGTCATGGTCGGCGGCGGCTCGGTCATGTTGGCACGCACCGATGTCACCGTGGGCCAGCTGCTTTTTTGGGCGCTGACCGGCATGCTAGCCAGCCTCGCGCTGGGCATGGCGCCGGCACTCATCGACGCCCACGGCCCCGAACGCCGCGCGGTCACTACCTTGGAGAAGGCCGCGGATGCATTCCACAATGATCGCGACGATTCCTTAGCACGCCACCACCAAGCGCAGACCGCGCTTTTTGCTGCTTGGCAGGCGCTTTCCGACGCCCACATTATCCGCGGTGGCCGCATCATCGACTCCAAAGGAGCCCACCTAGTGGAGCGCACCCTTGCGGCCCAGCACACCATCGTGGCGCATAACCGCGCCCTCGACCTCGGCTCCGATTCGGACCAGCTTACCGATCATGTCACCGACGTCGACCCAAATCGCACGGCTATCCCGCACACCCGCCCCACCGGCCGATATAGGCTTTACCGCGCTGCGGTGCGGGATTCGCATGCCATGGTCACCACCCAAAAGGTGGTTCTTTCGGCGATCATTACCATGCTCGTGGGCCTTAGCCTCGGCTTCGACCGACCGGACTGGGGTGTGGTCTCTGCCTTCCTCATGTTGCAATGGGGGCCTGACCACGTGCCGGGCACCGTCCGCGGCATCCACCGCATGCTCGGCTCCGTTGTAGGCGTGCTGCTCTTTTCCATCCTCCACTACTTTGGTATCAGTGGCTGGACCCTCCTGCTCGCGCTGGCTGCCTGCCAATTCTGCGCCGAAATCTTCGTGGCGAAAAACTACGCCATCTGCGTCATCTTCTCCACACCCTTGGCCCTGCTGATGGGCAATTCCGCCACCCGGCCCCTGTGGCCCACTATCCAAGCTCGCTGCGGCGAAATCCTCTTGTCCATCCTCATCGCCACCGCGGTGCTGTGGCTATGGCAGCGCAGTGCCCCCGTACGCAATCAGGCCCGCTTGCAAGTCCGCGCGATGGAATCCATGGCTACCCTGCTCGGACTGCTCTTTGTCAATACCCCGGATTCCGCTTTATCCGCGCGTCGCGACCTGCAATACGAGCTGCTCTCGGAGCGCCGCGCCATCCAGTCCCTCGCTGCCGATAACCCAGATGCCGTGCGCCAATTCTGGGCCCGCCACATTGCTGTGCAGCACGCTGGATACTTCCTACTAGATTTTTGCACCACCCACCCAGACCGCACCGCCACCCGCGAGAAGCTCGACACCCTCGTGCGGGAAATCCGCGCCGCCCGCGCCACCTAGAACAAGGGATATTCCTCTAGTACCTCGTAGCGCGGCCCACCGCCGCGGCCCTCACCCAGGTGCGATTGCATAAGGCAGACCCGGTCCACGCAAAATTCCGGTCCCCGATACACCGATAGGGCGCGCGTAAAATCCGCCAACGCCCACGGCTCGCGGGTGCGCCGACCGGCACGCGCGACGGTCAGGTGGGGGCGATGGTGATTAAAGGGGACATCGGCAAGCTGGCAATCCGCCATCAACTCCCGCACTCCGCGCACCTGGCCGCCGACGCCTAACCACAGGGTGCGCTGCTCAAAACTTCCAGCGCCGCTCAAGTGCACATTCACCGCCGAGCGCCCAGCCACCGCGTGGGCGAGGTGCTCACGCACGGCCGCGGCATCATTGGGCTGATCACCATAAAAGGCCATGGTCACATGCCAATTATCCGGGTCCGTCCAGCGCAACTCATTGGTGGTTGCCGCATAGATAGGCCGCAGCGTATGCACCAAATGCTCGCGCGCGGTGGCAGAAGGCAGCAGCGCGGCAAAGACGCGAATCATGGCCTAGCTGGCATACACGTTAAGGCGCAGTTCCGCGTCTAGCACGTGTTCTTCCTCGCGTTCAAAGACGGCGAAGGCATGCAAAATATCGGCAACAGCGGTGGAATTATCATCAAACTCGGGCATGAGAAAACTTCTTTCAAACCACAAAGGAGGCATAAGAATCACGCTCGATTCTTCTGCCTCCTCATAGTAGCTGACAATGATGTAATTATCCGGTCTTGACTACCGTGACCTGCCAGCCCGCATCGCCCAAGCGGTGGAAATCACGAACCTCATGGCCTTCATCAGCTGCCCACTGCGGAATGGATTCGGTGGCCTGCGTGCAGTCAAAGTCAATGACCAGGGCCTCCCCCGGCTCTAACTCAGCCATGACCTGCTTGGCCTCAATTAACGGGAACGGGCAGACCGCGCCAAGGGTATCGAGCGCGTAGCGCCCACCGCCCAGGGCGCGGGCCTTTTCCTTGGTCTGCGGCTTGGTCTTAAGCGCTACCGCCCCAGTTGCCGTGGTAAAGCTGGGCAGGACCTTGTCCTCGGCAGAGACTACAGCGTTATCGACGGACTCCGCGGTGGAATAGTTTTGCGGCTGCTGCGGCTGGTGGCCCTGCGACTTCTTCGGTTTGAGCCATAGGCGTGCGCCCGCACCGACGCCTAGCGCCATAAAGAACAGCGATACCCAGCCTTGGAAGCTAAACAAGGAGGTCTCCACCATGCCATTGCCCACGGTGCAGCCGCCAGCCAACGACGCGCCAACACCCATCATGATGCCGCCCCAAATAGCGCGGGTCGCAGTCTGCGCATCCGGAACGCGCACCCGGAATTCACCGGCGGTCTTTGCGGCGATAAACGCACCTACCAACAGACCGATGACCAGCAGGGTGCCCCAATTCATGCGGGCGGAATCACCGGTGGCGGTCCATCGCACGATATCCGCAGTTGGAGTGGTGATGCCGAGGCCGCCGTTGCGGCCGGCGTCGGCAGAAAGTACAAAGCCCACCGTGCCAATAATGCCCACAGCAACGGCTGCGATGTTCATGTTCAGTGGCTTGGCGTACCACGGCTGGCCTAGGTCCACCTTCGGGCGGCCGGCGTCCTTGGCGCGGTAGTGGCGCCACAGCAGGAAGGTCACTACCCACACAACCGCGACCAGAATCCACGGGGAGATATGTAGCGCGTCGTGGATGGTGGTTACTGGCAGGCTCCACTGCTTGAACCAATCATTCGCCGCCTCGAGCGGACCAGACTTCATGGCCGCGGCTGATAGCCCATAAAACAGCAGCGCAATCCACGAGCCGACCAGGCCCTCAGCAGAGCGGTACCACGTTCCGGAGGCGCAGCCGCCAGACAAGATGATGCCAAGGCCAAAGATGAAACCACCCACAATGACGGCTACCGGTTTGAAATCAGCAATCTCCGGAGAGAGCACGTCAGCGCCGGTCAACAGGGTAAGGCCAAAGGCATGGACCGAGATCAAAATGAGCAGAGCGGTAAAACCGCGCCAAGTCTTATTGAGGAAAATATCGCGCAGCATGCCGGTCACGCAGAAGCGCCCACGCTGCAACACGGCACCGAAGACGATGCCGGTGAGAAGTCCGGTAATAATCACACTGTCTCCTTGTATCGAGTCAAAGGCCTCAGACTACGCCCCCAAAGACAGATGTGTCTATAATAGATGTACAACCCGGTTCTAAGGTGGCAACTGTCCGCCTTTCAGTCGGCCCTCCCTACGCCACCTAAGGCGCCGCTGCCGCTCCGGGTACAAACAAGGAGAAATAATGGGAATCCCAGATGACGTAGTACTCGATGGTTATACCCTCATCGAACAACACGAAATTGACCATGAGTTCCTGCTGCGCGGCTCTCCGCTGGGTACCGAAACTCCCCTGCTTTTCGCGTTGACCATCGCCGGCATCGTGCTGGTCGCGGCCAGCCTCTTCCTCCGCGGGGGCAGCCGCGTTGCCGCAGGCCTCGTAGGCGCGCTGCTCACTCTGACCAAGCTGTGGTGGATGCCCGTAGCGCTATGGCAGCACTTTGACGACGGCCAGGTCTTTGGCTACACACTCAAGTACTTCCCGCAATACTGGCCGGCGGCCTCCATCATTGTCGGCGCCATTGCGCTTATCGGCCTACTCTCCGCCATCTTCCGCCGCGCCTAGTCTCACCTAGCCGCCAAGCACTGCAATGGCGATGTGCACCCGGTTGGTGCCATCGATCTTGGCCAGGATGTGCTTCATGTGCGTCTTGACCGTGGTCAGCGAGATGAATAGCTGCTCGGCAATCTCGGCATTGCTCAGGCCTTGGGCCACCAGCTGGGCAATTTCATTTTCGCGCTCGCTCAGCTCGGCCAATTTGCTGGGCTGAATCATCTCCTGTTCCGGCTGCGGCGGGGTGTCCGCCAGCCCCACCAGGTTTTCTAGCACCTTCGGGCTTAACTGTTGCTGGCCTTGGGCCGCTGCTCTTACCGACGCCACCAGCGCCTCCGGCGCCGTCGTCTTCAACAAAAATCCCACTGCCCCAGCGCGTAGGGCGTGCAGGATGAACTCGTCGGTATCAAAAGCAGTGAGCATCACCACCGGGATATCGCGCGCGCCGGCGAGCGAGTGCAGCTGCGCCGTCGCCTCGATGCCGTCCATGACCGGCATGCGGATATCCATCAGCACCACATCAGGCTCTTCGGCCAGGATAAGTTCGATGCCTTCCTTGCCGTTGCCGGCCTCGCCAATGACGCTAATGCCCGGCGCGCCTTCCAAGATCATGCGCAGGCCGTGGCGCAGCAGCGGCTCATCATCGACGAGCACCACCCGAATTTCACTCACTTTTCTTCCTTCCTTGGCAGGCGCAGCGTCCACGAGAAGCTTTCTTCCCCGTCCTGTACCTGTAATGATCCGCCCACCACGCTAGCGCGCTCGCGCATGCCGACGATCCCGTACCCACCACTGTGCATGCCTGCCTTTTCCCCAGTCTGGGCGGTGGGGTTAGACATGGTGATAGACAGGGCGTCGGCAAGCGTAGCGATGGTGATGGTGACCGGCTGCCCGGGTGCGTGCTTACGGGCGTTGGTCAGGCCCTCCTGGACCGCGCGGTTGAGCGCGTGGCCGGCCATGGTGCTCAGCTCCTCCAGCGATTGCGGCCCCGCGCCCGCCTGGTAGCGCACTTCCACGTCCATGCCCGCCTGGCGGGAACGCTCCACCAGCGATTCCACGCCCTCGCGCGGATCGATGCGCCCCTCGCTGCGCAGCGAGTGCAGCGCCTCACGCAGATCCCCCACGGCGGCCTCGGCTTCATCGCGAATCGTGCGCGCAGATTGCCGCGTCTCTTCCGGATCTAGGTCTTTGCGGTAGGCCAACCCGCCGGCATAGACCGCAATCATGCTCAGCCTGTGCGAGAGCGTATCGTGCATATCCCGCGCGATCCGGTCGCGTTCTTCCTGCCGCGCAAAGTTCTCCCGCGTGGCCATTTCCTCATGCGTGAGCTCCGCCTGCGCCTGCAGCGCAATCGTGCGCTCCTTCTGGTTCGAGCGAACCAACCCAACAACCAGTACGACCAGCGCCGGGATAAGCGCGCTGCCGTAATAACCCATCTGAAACGGAATATCTGCACCTTTAGCACCGGAAAAATCAGTGTCGACTAGTTTCGAGGCCACCATGGCCGTGCATACCAGCGCGATCCACAACCGGCTGCGGCGCGAGGCCGCAGAAAACGCCGCTATCATTACCGAAGGACGGTACTCAGCAATCGTCACCGTCGCCGAAATAATGGTTGCGGCTACCAACGCGCTGCGCGGGCCGGGCTGCGTGCTGCGCGGGTCACGCTCCCCAACGGCATGGCGCAAAGCCAAAGGCAAAAGCGCCCAGGTAACGACCATCACCGCGGCTGTAACAAGGATCCGAATCTCTGAGGCATCATTTTCCGCAAGTCTCATCAACGTGACCAGCACGTCGCCGACGACAACGATTAAAGCGATGAGAATCTTCTGCCACAGCGGGCGCTGGAGCATCTCGTCGGATTTTCGGAACAACTTCATAACGCGCACCAGTCTAAGCCGACCCACCGCCAGCGCGGTATCCCCCGCAGGGAGGATTCTCCGGCATTAGCCACGCGCCTCTAGGACCATAATTGCGATGTGCACGCGGCTGGTACCGCCGATCTTTTTCAAAATATGCTGCATATGCGATTTCACCGTCGCCATGGACACCACCAGTTGGTCGGCGATGTCTTGATTATTCAAACCCTGGGCTACCAGCCCGGCGATTTCCCGCTCGCGCGAGCTCAAAGTGGAAAGCCGGGTGCGAGCGGTGCGGGTGTGGTGTGAATGGGCGTCGGAAAGCGCGGGGCTTTGCATGCCTACCAGCTTGTCAACGACCTGCGGGCTCAACAGCGGCTGCCCCGCCGCGGCCGCACGCACGGCCGCCATGAGCGATTCCGGCGGCGTTGACTTGAGCAAGAACCCAGCCGCCCCGGCGCGCAGGGCCCGCAAAATGAAGGAATCGGTATCAAAGGCCGTAAGCATGATTATCGGCACGGCATGGACCGACAGAATCTTCTCCACAGCCGCGATGCCATCCATGACCGGCATGCGGATATCCATCAACACCACGTCGGGCTGCGCATCGAGCACGGTTGCCACCGCCTCCCGGCCATTGCTCGCCTCGGCCACGACCTCGATATCGGGTGTATTAGACAGCAACAGGCGCAGCCCGCTGCGGACTAGGTCCTCGTCATCAACCAGCACCACGCGCAGTGCATCTGCCATCATGCTTCCTTTCCTACTGGTTGGTTCCACCGCGCGCGCCAGAACTGCGACGCAACGGGCGTATACGCCACTGTAAGCGCCACAAGAATCGCCAGCGCTATCGGCACTATATTGGCATGGCCTGTCACTACGCCATTGAGGAACGAGGGCACGACAATATCGGTCATTTTTTCGAATAATTTGGGGAAAAAGTCGATGACAAGCGTGGCCGCAATGAATGTCAGCGCAGTCTGCAAAAGCAATGTCCACAGGTTCACCCGATGCAGGCGCTTATCGACGTCCACCTTCCCCACCGCTGCAAACATCACCCTCGCTCCTTGCCCGCGAAACTGTGGCACGATATAGCCACGGCGCTCCACCAGCTCGATGCGATCTGCGTCTTCGGGCGCATTATCATCGCTATTTCCGCGCAGGAATTCCACGCTATAGGCCGAGTCATCGGTATCGGTGTAGCTGAGCTTGCGCGTAGTGCCGTTGACCGTGGAGGTAAAAAGGCTGCGCTTAGAATCTAAGTATTTTCCTGTCCAGCCCTCGCGGGTCGTGGTTTCTTCTAGGTCAATGCGCATGAGCCCGTAATCGGGATGGCGCAGGTGCCAACTCATCTCGCTCATTGCGTGGCCTCCTTGTGCGCCAGTGGTAGCTGGATGCTCCAGCTAAATTCCTCACCTTCTTCGCCGACGTGAACATTCATGCGCCCGCCGGATAGCTCCACACGCTCGCGCAGTCCCACCAGCCCGTAGCCGCCGGCGCTGGCACCTGCGCGATCCCCGGCCGGTGCCGCCGGTAGTGGGTTGCGCATCTCGATGCCCACCTCACCGGCCACCTCGCGCACCGTAATGCTCACCGGCTGGTCAGCGGCGTGCTTGCGTGCATTGGTCAGGCCCTCCTGTACTGCGCGGTGCACGGCGTGCTGCGCCATCGTGGATAGCCCAGTAAAAACATCCGGGCCGGCACCGTCCGCGTAGGTCACGGTCACCTGCGTGCCGGCCTCACGCGCGGTCGCGACTAGCTCTTCTAAGGTGGTGCGCGGATCCTCGGAAAGGTCTTCGCGCAAGGCGCTTAAGACGGTGCGCAAATCTTCTACCGCGTTCTGGGCCTCCGTGCGGATGGTGCGCGCTGCGTCTGTGAACTCGGCCGGCACGCCTTCACGCGGATAGCTCAGCGCACCCGCATGAATGGCCACAAGGCTCAGCCGATGCGAGAGCGTATCGTGCATGTCGCGCGCGATACTCTCGCGCTCTTCTTGCCGCGCGCGCTCTACCTTGGCACGCATCTCTTCGCGATTCATCCGGGCTTCTTGCTCCACCCGCCACCGCTTTTCGCGCAAATTGGCGCGCTTTTGTCCCACCAATAACCCCGCGACCATCACGACCACAACGAAGATGGCACCAACCCATCCGATATCGTCCCAGGCCATATAGGGGTTGAAGAACGCATCAATCGCAAACGCCGCCACGAAGCACGCCACTGCGGCCACCGAGCGCGAAGTCGAGCGGCGCGAGACCATGGAAATGAAAGCCACGACTCCACTAGCTGCACCAAAATAGGAGCTCGACCCCAGCAGCACGATACAGCCAGCGATGAAGCTACGGGTGGAGCCGGCATAGTCGACGTCGGAAAGCTCGCGCGGCTGGTGCTCTAACGCAAAGGGCAGGGCGATAATCGTCACCACCCCCACCGCAAAACCGGTGCAGATATAGGGCCCGTACTCCGCAAACGACGGCGAATACTCCTCAATGTCGAGGTTCATCAGCACCACGCCGATGAGCCAATTCGCCACCGCACAAGCGGCAACAATTCCCGCCGTGCTCCACTTCGTTCTGATCATGACCTAAAGCTTAAGCCCATGGCCATAATCCCTAGGGATGAATTATTTTTGCACCCCGGCAGCGTCGCGCATGGCCTTCGTCTGCGCAGACGGATGCTCGTTTTCGGTGGCCAGGCGCTCAAATGCCACGGCCGCCAACGCTGCGGCCTGCATTCCCAGCACCGAATCATCGAAACGCATCATTGGCGAGTGGTTCCACTCGCGCTGATTTTCGGGCTTTTCCGGATTGGCCGTGCCCATCCACATAAACGTGCCCGGCACCTGCGCAAGGACATAGCCGAAGTCTTCAGAGGCCATCATCGGGGCATCAAAAGGCTGGACGTTTTCGGTGCCAAACATCTGGCTCCACAAGGTAGCGGCGAACTGATTTTCCCGCGGATTCGTCTTGGTGGTCGGGTACAAAACCTCGAAATCCACCTGCGCGGTACACCGGTGGGAAGCAGCAACGGAGCTGGAGACCTCCGTAATCATCTGCCGCACGGCGTCGATCTTCTCATCGCGCAGCACGCGCACCGTAGCACCCAAGGCCGCGCGTTCCGGGATGGCGTTATACGCGCCATCGCCCGCCCACAGGTTGGTCACGGTAATCACGATGGGTTCGAGCGCATCGAAGCGGCGGGTCAGTGCGGTCTGCAGCGACATTTGGATCTCCGCCAGCGCCGCTACTGGGTCAATAGCATCGTGCGGGCGGGAGCCGTGCCCGCCCTTGCCCAGCACCGTGATGGTCAGGTTGGACGAGCTGGCCATCATCGGGCCAGGCACATAGTGGAACGTGCCGCGGTCCTGGGGGCCAACGTGCAGGCCGTAGGCGGCAATGGGGCGTCGGCCAGCGGCGTCAAGCACGCCTTCCTCAATCATCGGCAGCGCGCCGCCCGGCCCCTCCTCGCCGGGCTGGAACATAAACGTAACGTCGCCGTGCAGCTCCTCGCGATGCTCGCACAGAATCCGCGCCGCGCCCACCAGACCAGCGGTGTGCAGATCGTGGCCGCAGGCGTGCATATACCCATTCGTCGACGCGAACGGGCTGCCGGTCTGCTCACGCACTTCGAGGGCGTCCATGTCCGCGCGCAAAAGCACCGACACCGGCCGCTCGCCGCGTTGGCCGCCGCGCAGCACGGCGACCACTGAGCTCAGGTCCTGGCCCACGTGAATCTCCAGCGGCAGGCCCTCGAGCGCTTCCAAGACCTTCTTTTGCGTGCGCGGCAGATCCAGGCCAATCTCTGGGTTGCGGTGCAGATCGCGGCGGAAGTTCTGCAACTCCTCGAGCATCCCCTCGCCCATTTCCTGGAAAACCTCGGTGGCCATCCGCTCGCCAATGCGCGCCCGTGTCACCGGCAGGGGCGGCAGCTGCTGGGCCTGGCGTGGGGCAGCCAGGCGTCCGGGGTTGGTAGGACGGATTCGCTTGGTCGGGTCAGACATGGGGAGCTCCTTTTCTCGCTTTCGCATTCGAGGGTACCGCAGGTTATCCACAGGCCGCCGGGCGGGTTCGGGGTTGGTGTGACGGGTGGGGCGAGTTATCCACAGGCTGGCGTGGGTGGGCTACCACGGTCTTGCGGGGTGACTTAGGCTCACCGGCATGACCCGCTTGCAGGACTACGCCCGCCAACTTGCCTCGCCGATGGAGCTTCTCGGCGAGGTCTCCGGCGTGCGCGAGGCGGATCTGCGCCTGGGCCTGCCCCGGCAGGAGACCCGTAGCCTGCTTGCGCTTGCCGACGTCTACTTTGGCCCCACTCCCTTCACCCGCCGGCAGCGTTCGTGCCGGGCAACTAAGCACTGCTTAGCGACGTTGAAGATCATCGAAAAATACGTCTCCCGCACCAAATCCAAGCGGGACGCGTGGGCGCTGCGCTCGGAGTTGTGTGCCACTGACCAGGATGTGGAGCGCCTTGCTCGCACGCGGTTAAAGGAGATGTATCCGCCGCGGCAACCGGAGAAGGGGGTTCGGGTAACCCGGCGCAAGGGCGGTCCGTCGACTCTTTCCATCACCGGTGATTCTGATTTCATCGCTGACCTGCACGCCAGCATTAACGAGGACAAGCCGCTCGATTCCGTAAGCAATATCTTCTTCCGCGGTGAGGCCACGGCCCGGCCTGCGTCGACGACGAATATCATCATCCAGCTCGATGAATTAGATGAAATCCTTTCTGGTGGAGGCGAGGAAATCACGCTGCGGTTGACCAATGGGGCCGAAATCAGTGGCGCCAAACTGGTGGAAAAGCGCCTTGCCGAATGCGGACTCGTCACCCTCGTCCATCCCTATGAGGGGCCGGTGAACCTGTATCACACCTCGCGGCATGCCTCCGATAAGCAGCGACTGATGGCAGGTGCGGAAAACCCCACCTGCCCGTGGGCCGAGTGCAACTATCCGGCTGATAAGTGCCAGATTCACCACCTGCAGGCGTGGAAACACGGCGGCGAGACCAATATGGCGAATCTCAGTGTGGCGTGTCCGTATCACAACGGCGTCAACGACGACGACCCGAACGCGCCGCCGGTACGCGGCCGACTGGAGCGAAGACGGGGACGCATAACGTGGATCCCGCCGTGGGCCCGATAGGCCAAGTTACCTGCCCAAATCACTCAGCCAAACACTACTCGATTACGCTGACCGACCTCACAACCTAGCCGCGGCTGTGAGGCGGGTTCGGCGTGCGTAGGTGGTGTTTTAATCGTCGGCGTCGGTAGACAGCGCGGCCACGAAAGCCTCCTGCGGCACCGAGACGGAGCCCAAGGTCTTCATGCGCTTCTTACCGGCCTTCTGCTTCTCCAACAGCTTGCGCTTACGGGAAATATCGCCGCCGTAGCACTTGGCTAGCACGTCCTTGCGCATGGCCCGGATGTTTTCGCGGGCGATGATCTTTGAGCCAATGGCCGCCTGCACCGGCACCTCGAACTGCTGGCGCGGGATGAGCTCTTTAAGCTTCTTGGTCATCTTATTGCCGTACCACTGGGCGGAATCCCGGTGGACGATGGCGGAGAAGGCGTCGACTGGGTCGCCGTTGAGCAGGATATCGACCTTGACCAGGTCTGCGAGCTGCTCGCCGGCCTCCTCGTAGTTCAGCGAGGCGTAGCCCTTGGTACGGGACTTGAGCATGTCGAAGAAATCAAAGATGATTTCGCCCAGCGGCATGGTGTAGCGCAGCTCTACGCGGTCCTCAGAGAGGTAATCCATGCCGCCCATCTGGCCGCGCTTGGACTGGCAAAGTTCCATGGTGGGGCCGACGAATTGCTCGGGCACGATGACGGTCATCTTCACCACCGGCTCATAAACCTCGGTGAGTTTGCCTTCGGGCCAGTCAGACGGGTTGTGAACCCACTTTTCTTCGCCGTCTTCGGCCACCACGCGGTAGGTCACCGACGGCGCGGTAGAAATCAAATCGAGGCCGAACTCGCGCTCCAAGCGGTCGCGGGTAATTTCCATGTGCAATAGGCCCAAGAACCCGCAGCGAAAACCAAAGCCGAGGGCGACGGAGGTTTCGGGCTCGAAGGTAAGGGAGGCGTCGTTAAGCTGCAGCTTTTCCAGCGCATCGCGGAGGTCTGGGAAGTCAGCCTGGGAAATAGGGAAAAGACCGGAGTAGACCATCGGGTCCGGGTCCTTATAGCCCTTGAGCGGAGTCTCAGCGCCGCCATTGGACCAGGTGACGGTATCGCCGACCTTGGTCTCACGGACATCCTTCACGCCGGTAATCAGGTAGCCCACCTCGCCGGGCCCCAAGCCCTCACATTTTTGCATCGTGGGTGACACGATGCCGATTTCGAGTAGCTCGTGGTTGGCGTTGGTCGACATCATCGTGACCTTCTGGCGCGGGGTGAGCTTGCCATCCACCATGCGAATATAGGTCACAACGCCGCGGTAGGTGTCATAGACGGAGTCAAAAATCATGGCGCGGGCCGGCGCATCCGCGTCGAACTCGGAGGACGGCGGCGGCACCAGCTCGCAGACTTTATCTAGCAGCTCGACCACGCCCTCGCCGGTCTTGCCGGAAACGCGCAGCACCTCCTCCGGCTCGCAGCCGATGATATTGGCGATTTCCAACGCGTATTTTTCCGGGTCGGCGGCCGGCAGGTCGATTTTATTGAGGACCGGGATGATTTCCAGGTCGTTTTCCATCGCCAGGTAGAGATTGGCGAGGGTTTGGGCTTCGATGCCCTGAGCGGCGTCGACAAGCAGGATGGCGCCCTCACATGCCTCAAGGGCGCGGGAGACCTCATAGGTGAAGTCCACGTGACCAGGAGTGTCGATCATCTGGAGGACGATCTGCTCCCCTTCGTCCGAGCCGGACTGGGGCACCCAGGGCAGGCGTACGTTCTGCGCCTTAATGGTAATACCGCGCTCGCGTTCGATATCCATATTATCGAGGAACTGGTCACGCATATCGCGCTCCGCAACCACCTTGGATAGCTGCAGGATGCGGTCCGCCAGCGTCGACTTGCCGTGGTCGATGTGAGCAATAATGCAGAAGTTTCGGATTCGGGCGGGATCCGTAAACGTCGTGGCCGCAAAGTTTTCAGACATACGTCTACAATAGTCGACATGAAAAGCGCCATGCTCACCCGTCTGCGCCAAGCGCTGGGAATCAGCGAGCGCGAGCCCATAGACACCGGCCTGACCCGCATCAATTCTCGGTTGGGGTTGGATAGGTCGGATGAATTCCACGAGCCGCGCAAGGCCGCCGATATCCGGATCGAGGCCACCGCCTCCCACCCCCGCTCTATATTTTTCACCCCCGATATGGACGGCCAAGCCGATTCCGGCGAAGTGGTCTGGGTGTGGGTGCCGGCCGAGGGCAAGCAGGCCCCGCCGCGCGAGCGCGCCATTTTGGTCGTTGGCCGGACCCGCACCACGGTAATGGGGTTGCTTATCTCCCCCAACCCGAAGCATGCGCTTGACGACGCCTGGTTAGAAATCGGCGCCGGCGAATGGGACGAATCCGGGTGCGACTGCTGGGTGCGACTCGACCGCCTACTCGAAGTTTCCGAGGAACAGGTGCGCCGCCAGGGCACGCTTTTCCCAGAACGCAGGTTCGAACGAATCGCGAATAGGCTACGGGCGCGCTATCACTGGGCGTAGCCGCAGCACGGCCAGATCGCCGTAGTGAGGGTTTTGGCAGGTCGGGTTCGGTACTGCTATTGTGTGTTGGTTACTTACTTGCCGGGCGCGTTGGTCGGGGCGGGCAGGACCTTGGGTTCGCTCTTCGAATACCAGCGCCGAGCGCGCCAGCGATTGCTGGCCGCGGGAGTAGTCCGAGTAGGTCGGTTTCTATGTCAATCACTTTCGATTACTAAGAGGTATTTTCCATGGCAAATATCAAGTCCAAGCAGAAGCGCGTTATCACCAACGAGAAGGCACGCCGCCGCAACAAGGGCATTCGCTCTGCCGTCCGTACCGAGATCCGCAAGTTCCGCGAGACCGTTGCCGCTGGCGATAAGGCCGCTGCTGAGAAGCAGCTGCGCGTGGCATCCCGCGCCCTGGATAAGTCCGTGTCCAAGGGTGTCTTCCACCGCAACACTGCAGCCAATAAGAAGTCCGGCATGGCTTCCGCGTTCAATAAGATGGACTAAGAGCCATTGCACTTCTCCCCCGGTCAAGCTCTACGGAGCACCCCGGGGGATTTTCTTTACCAAAACGGGCTGCGTCAGCGTCTCGGCCAGGCTAGTTCCGCCACCAAGCAGTTGCACCACCAGACCAGTTCCGCTGCCAGAACGGTCGAGCGCCGAGGCAGCCGAACGCAAAGCCGACCGAGCGCAGAGGTGGGGGCTTGGAAGGCAACGAGGCGCGGGCGGAGGCGGAGAGCTAAGGCAGGAAGCTGAGCCGGGGACGCCTAGGCCAGTTCGTCGTTGAAGTAGTCTTCGAAAATGGCGCCGGCGTTATGGAAGGCGTCGGTAAGCGAAGTGCCGCCGCGGGTTTCCATGAAGGTCTCGAAGGCGGTCAGGAACTGGGTGTGGATGATGTTGACGGTCGGTGTCAGACGAGGATCGGAGGACTTCCAGCCCTCGCGGGCTTGCACGGCCTGGCGAAAGCGCTGGATCATGCGACTATCACGCTGGTAGTACAGGTTGCGCAGCTTCGTATCCTCCGCTAGCGCCTGGGCCGTTAGCTGGGAGATTTCGGGGAAGAATTCATCACCGACGGCGCGGTTGAATTCAGCCATGACCATGATTTTAAAATCTTCGCGCAGGCTTCCGGTCGGCAGGCCGGCGGCGAAATTCTGGAATTGAAGCTCTACTTCCTTTGAAATTTCGGGGCCCAAAACTGCCGATTCTTTGTCCTTAATGTAATTAAAAAGGGTGCGGCGAGAAACGCCTACTTTGTGGGCGAGCTCCTCCATAGTAAACCCGTCATACCCTTTTTCGATGACGAGTTTGAGCGCAGCGACTCGGATCTTTGATATACGCGGCATAAATGCCCCTTTCTGTCCCGACGCTCTCAAAGTTTCAGTATCGTTTCTTTCCCTAAGACATAGTGCGGAAATATAATTTTGCCTACAAACTAAGAGATTTTGGGGCGATTCTATTATTTAATATTCGACTAAGGAAACCACCATTCGCACCGGAAGGGTTCCCCACCGGCGTGGCTGCGCATTTGCGCCCGTCACGGCACTATTTGAAGAAACTGTGACGTTAGACAACACTGCCTGACCCCCACTTGGCCGTGCACCCCATCTACCCGCTCGTGCGTTCGAAAGCCCGATGGTGCTTGTGTCCGGTGTGGCGGCTAAGATGAATCACCGATGAAAAACGTTAAGCCACTGGTGAAATGGGCGGGCGGGAAACGCCAGCTCCTGCCGCATATCCACGCCGCCCTGCCGGCGGATGCCCCGCGGCGTTTTTATGAACCCTTCATCGGTGGCGGCGCTGTGCTTTTCTCTCTCGAACCGGCCAGCGCACGAGTCAACGACCTCAATGGTGAGCTTATTAACTTATATGAAGTGGTGCGCGGCGGCGTCGACAAGCTCATTGAGGAACTTGCGAGCTACCCTAATGAGGCGGAGTTTTTCTATGCACTGCGCGCAGTGGACCGAGACGCCCGGCGGTTTGCCAGCCTCTCCCCTCTCGAGCGTGCCGCACGGACTTTGTATCTCAACCGCACCTGCTATAACGGCCTGTATCGCGTAAATGCGGCCGGCCAATTTAATGCACCGTTTGGGCGCTATAAAAACCCCACCATCTGCGATGAGGAAACGTTGCGCGCGGTACACGGCTATTTTGCGGATAATGATGTCACCTTCTCTCAAGGGGATTTCGCTGCGGCGGTAGCAGAAGCAAGCGAGGGCGATTTTGTTTACTTCGACCCGCCCTATGACCCGGTGAACGTGACGAGTTCGTTTACCGGTTATCAAAAAGGCGGCTTTGACCGCGGGGAGCAAGAGCGTCTCAAAGAGGTCTGCGATGACTTGGATAGGCGTGGGGTAAAGTTCCTCTTGTCGAATTCGGCTACCGAATTCATCCGAGACCTTTATGCGGACTATGAAGTAGGCATTGTGGGGGCGACGCGGGCGATTAATTCGGTGGGTTCGAAGCGTGGCAAGGTCGATGAGGTACTGGTGCGCAATTACGAGGTCAGCGGTGAGTAGCGGGACGGAACCGCACGCGGAATGCGAGCATCAAAAGCTGCGGGCATGCTTCAACGTGCCGGACTCGGTGAAACTCGGCGTCAATGACTGGGGCTGGCTACGCATCCTGGCGGGGGAATACGGCAAGGAGCTGGAGCGGCGCGGATATTTTTTCATTAGCGCCCGGGAATTGGAAAGGATCTCGGCCAGGCAGCCGCGGCTCATGGCCAAGCATGATTTTTCTACCTCTAGGCCGTGGATCTTTCAGCGCCTGCGGCTCGGCATCGTGCCGGTCAGCCGCAGCGAATACTTAGTGGGCCGGTTCAACCTGTACGAAAGGTTTCCAGAAGCGTTCCGCGGCGAGGTACGCACGCTGGAGCTGCCGGCGGGGCTAGATACCCTCTCGTTGGAGGGGGTGAGCTCGGAGGCGGTAGCGCTCAATGGGGCGTCGGCAAGCGGGATGCTAGAGGACTTCCTGGGATGCGGACCATTGCAGGCCACGGTAGCGGGACGCATGTCCACGCGCGAGTTAGAGGTGCGGCTGCCGGACTTGGGCGTGGATGTAGCGGTAGACCGCGCGCAGATGGAAATCGACGGTGGCTTCGAATCGCTCGAACACCTAGTGCTGGTAGAGGCGAAGAACCACCTATCAGATGATTTCAATATCCGGCAGCTATATTTTCCCTACCGCCGCTTCCAACAGCGCCTGGCCAAGAATGTGGTGCCGGTTTATCTGGTCTATTCCAATGGCATTTTCCACCTGTACCGCTATGAATTTCGGGACCCGGCGGATTTTCGCAGCATTGTGCTAGTCGATAGCGCCCGCTACGCACTGTCGGCCTCCCACCTGGATGCGCAGGCGGCGCTGGACATTGTGCGCGCGGTAGAACCCGAGGCCGAGCCGGCAGTGCCCTTTCCACAGGCCAATAGCTTTGAGCGGGTGGTTAACCTGCTGGAACTCATTGCGCTGCAGCCGCTGAGCAAGGCAGAGATTACTCAGCGCTATGACTTTGACCCACGGCAGGCGGATTATTATGCCAACGCCGCGCGCTACCTGGGGCTGGCGGAGCCCGTGGAGGAAGCCTGGGAGCCCACCGAGCGCGGGCGGCGGGTTATCGAGCAGCCGCAGCGCGACGCCCGGAATGCGGCACTCATACGGGCGCTGGCGGCGCGGCGGGTTTTCCGCGAGGTGCTTGAGCTGAGCCTAGCCCGCGGCACAGTCGCCAGCACCGCGGAGATTATTGCGGGGATGGACGGGCTGGGCCTGAGCTTGGCGACGTCCCGACGGCGCGCCTCCACCGTTGCTCGCTGGACCCAGTGGGTGCTCGATACGGTGGCCGAGGGTACCCCGCGCCTGTTTTAGGCCAAGAGGTTCTGCCCGCCAGTCACGATGAGGACGATGCCGGCGATAATGAAAAAGAGGCCAGAGCCGATGTCGATCCACGGACCGGCGGCGATGAGCTTGCGACGCACGGCGTGGGTGGAAATAACTGTGGCGACGACCAGGAAGAAAAGGAAAGCCGATAGCGACAGCGAAAGTGTGAGCCCAAGGGCCAACCAGATGGGCGGGCTGGCCGGCAGCAGCGGGGCAATCATCGCGGCGAGGAAGAGCACGATTTTCGGGTTGGACATATTCGTGGCTAGGCCGACTTTGAAAGCGGTGCGCAGGCGGCCCAGCTTGGCGGCGGCGTCTTCTAGGTCAACCGGCGGGTTAGCACGTTGGGCGATGCCGCTGCGCAGCGCGCGCGAGCCCATAAACACCAGGAAGCAGCCGCCAACGGCCTGAACCGCTCCCAAAATTTCCGGAAAAGCCGTCAGCAGCGCGGCGGCACCGAAAACAGTGGCGGCGCACCAAAAAAGCACGCCGATTTGGATACCGGCGGCCGCAGCGACAGCGTGGCGACGCGATCGGGTGGCGTAACGGGTCACCAAGATAATGTCCGGTCCGGGTGAGGCAACGCCCACCAAATTCATGAGAAGAAGGGTAAAAAAGGACGTCCAGGTCACTCCCGTGCCTCGCTTCCCAGGCGCGGGAGAAGGTCCTCTCGGCCAAACAAGCGGGCGGAATCCACCGCGGAGGGCTGACCGGCGGTGGGATCGGCGTGGGCGGCCAGGAGGGCGTCGATGACCGCGTCTTCCTTCTTGAAGATGGCTCCGGCCAGGGGCGATTGGCCGCGGTCATTGAGCAGATTGACGTCCGCGCCGGCGCGGGCAAGTGCGGTAACCAGCTCGGCGTGGCCATGATAGGCGGCGAGCATAATAAAGGACTGGCCATCCTGGTTGACGAGGTCGATATTTACGCCGTGGTCGATATAAGCGAGGAGGTCCACATTGCCCTCGCGGGCCATGTCGAAGAGCCGACCGGCGAATTCTTGCACTTGCGTCTCAGACATAGCTTCTAGCTTATCGCGCCAGTTCCGCGACTCGTTTGACGGCCGCCTCTATGGCGAATTCGGGCTCACCGCCCTGGCCTTTGACGGCGGCATCGAGCTCCGAGACCAGGATGACGGCCTTGGTGACATTATCGGCGGACCAGCGGCGAGCCACCGGCTGGGTCATCTTTACTACGTAGGGCGCCAAGCCGGTTTGGCTAGCCAACGAGTACTGGTCCCCGCGCGCGGAGTACAGGCGAGCGACGGCGCCGACCTTATTGGCCAGCGCGGCGGCAATCGCTACGGGGCTGGCACCAAGTTGAAGGGCGCGTCGGCAGGTGGACACGGCGGCTTCGACGCGGCCGGCAACAGCGGCGTCGGCAATGTCCCAATTGGCTACCTCTGCCACACCGACGTAGTAGTTCTGCACGGCCTCGCGAGTGACGTTGCCGCCGGTATCGGAAACTAACTGGGAGATAGCAGAGGCCAGCTCGCGCAGGTCAGAGCCCACACCCTCGAGCACGGCGTGGATAACGTCCGGGGTGGGTCGCACGCCATGGCTGGAAAACTCGCGGGTGGCCCACTGTCCCAGCTCATTGGGATAGAGCGAGAAGACCTCGTGGACCTCGGCAATCTTGCGCAGCTTGGCCACAAGCTCGGGTTGCTTCTTCTTTTTCTTCAGCGTCTTGGCCGTCACGGAGTAGATGATGACCATGGTCATGCCCGGCGCGGGATTGGCGCAGGCGCGCAGCAGAATATCTATTACTTCCTTGCCGGCTCGCTCGCAATCGCTGATGACGATGACGCGGTTATCGCCGAATAGTGACGGGCTCGTTGCCTCGAGGATTTCTCCCTCGGAGACCTCAGAAGCCTTGAGCTTGGTCAGCTCGGGGCGAGCACCGGTGGGTCCACTCTCCTCGGCCGCGGCGCGCTGGATCTGCAGGCGGGCGCGTTCGGTGAGGAATTCATCATCGCCGAGGATGAGGTGTACTGGAGGCATGCCCGCCATTCTAGCCTGCGGCCACGCCGAGCCAGGCGATGCCCGCCAGCGTCAGCGCCAAGGTAAGCCAAGGGCGGTGATAGAGGAGGCCGGCGATGATCCAGGCGTAGGCAAGCAGCGTAAAAAGTGGGCTGGCGGGTATGGTGACCACCGGCAGGTGGGCCACGCCGTGGGCGATGGTATTAATCCACCAGGAGAAAGGCTCAACGAGGCGGAGCAGGCCGGCACCTAGTACGTCGAGCGGACCGAGCTGGGCGAAGATGGCGGCGATTAGCCCCACGATGGTAATCGACACGGTGGCCGGCTCAACCAGGATATTGGCCAGCACGGAGACCACGGAGACCTCACCGGACATGAGTGCGACTAGCGGGAGGGTAACGATATCGGCGGCAATGGCCACAGCAACCGCGCGCAGGAAGATGGCGGGCCAGCCGGTTGTGGCTAAGTGCTTGTAGATGAGCGGGCTAAGCGCCACGATGCCGAGCGTCGCCGCGCAGGAAAGGGCGAAGCCAAAATGCACAGCGAGATCAGAATCCACAAAGAGTAGCGCGATAATGCCGAGGCTTAAAGCATGGATGGGCTCCATGCGCGTGGAATTAAGAACGGCGAGCAGGCCGACTACCCCGGCAACGGCCGCGCGCTGGACGGAGGGTTCCAACCCCACGAGCAAAACGTAGGTGGCCAGCGCGCACAGAGAGGCGGCCACGCGGGCGCGCGGCCCGAGCGCGAATGCGGCGCAGACAACGGCCGCCGCGGAGCAGACGATGGCCACATTAGCGCCGGATACTGCGCTTAAGTGCGAAAGCCCCGTCGCGATATACAGGTCGCGCTCGGCGGCGCTTTGCAGCGCGGTATCGCCGAGTACCATGCCGGGTATGAGCCCCTGGCTGGAGGGCCCGACGGTATCGAGGACTAGCGCGCGAAAATTCTCGGCCACCTCGGCCGCCCAACCGGCTAGGCCCGCAGGCTCACCGGTTACCCGCACATCCGTGGCGTTGGCACTAAGCTTTCCGACGCCCGCCCTATCCGACTCCCCCACCTCCACCCTAGCCGTGAGCTCAGCGCCCGCGACGGCTGGGACCGGTTCCGAGCTAAAGACCGGCAGCTGGGTCGGATACCCTGGCACCTTGAGCTTTAGCAGCCAGCCACCCGTGCTGGTCTGCGTCGGCGTGGTGGTCAGGCGGCCGGTGACTTCGGTGCCGAGGTCGAAGGCGGCGGCGCGGGCTTGGCGCGCTGCGGCAACCAGCGCCGCAGCCGTGGCGACCGTTCCGCAGAAAAGCGCTTGACCCCATTGCCGCATACACAGGCACAACACGACGGCCGCCCCAATGAGGAAGATTGCCCAGCCACGGCTGCCGAGCAGCACGGCAATGACAGCCAGCCAGGCGGTGGCCGCGCCGGGGACGAGGCGTAATTCTCGCATCGCACGCTCGAACTCTGGTTAGAGCTGTACCTGGTCTTTGAGCTGCGCCAGCTTCGCTGGTCCAATTCCGGAGACCTCGAGGAGCTCCTCGACATCCTTAAAGCCGCCGTGCTCGTCGCGGTAGGCCACTATGGCTTGCGCGGTGACCTCGCCAACGCCTTTAAGCTCGGTGAGTTCCTCGGCGGTGGCGTTATTCAAGCTCACGCCGCTGGTGCCGCTCCCGCTGGTGCTGGCGGCGGCTGGGCCGGGTTCGCTGGGTGCAGGAGGCGGGGCGGCGCCGGAGGGAAGGACGTGGAGCTGCTGGCCGTCGGAAAGCCGCTGGGCATGGTTGAGCGCCATGGTCTCTGCGCCGGGGAGCGGTTGGGCGGCGTCGAGAGCATCGGCGACGCGCGCGCCGGGCTCGAGGGTCTTCAAGCCGGGCTCAGCTACTTCGCCGATGACCGAGACGATGATTTCGCTAGGTTCCTCGCTAGGGGCGGCGCCGGGCGCACCGCTCAGTGCCGCAGGCTCGGGCATGCCGGAGGATTTATCGGAACGTGCACTGATGCCGAGCCAGACCACCACACCGACGACGAGGATGACCGCCACGGCGCAGGCTTGCCACGGGCTGATGCGCAGTCGCGGGCGAGGATAATCGACGGCGAGGAGCTCTTCCTCGCCGGTGGGTTGGGTAAATTCGCGGAGTCGTTCGCTGATCTTTGGTGCCGCCATGGCGCTGAGAATAAATGCGTAGGCCATTAGGCGGTAGATACAGCGGCGGCGGGCTGTGGATAACTTGTTGTGGACGTCAACGAACCCGGCGCACTGGGTCTAGTTATCCACAGAACGGCGCGGTGGGAAGGCGCGTGGTCGACCACGCGTGTGAGGATGCGCTGGCTCGGCGGGAGGCTCCGAGCTAAACACCGCAGATACGCCGATGGCGGAGGAGCCGACGTGGACGGAGAGGACGTCGTTAAGCGCGGTGCAGATAAAGGACGAGCCCTGCGGCAGGGCCGCTTCAAGGAGCGCCTCCAGCTTGGCGGCCGCGCCTTCGGCGTGATTGTGCTGGATGGCGACGAAGGCCGGTTCCCCGTCCGCGCGGGAGGCGATGAGGTCCACCAGCTTGGTAAAGGCCTTGGTCTGGGTGCGGGTCTTGCCCACTAGCTCCAGTTTGCCTCGAGTAATGGACATAATCGGCTTGGTGGCCAAAAGCGCCGTAGAAAGCATGGCCGTGGCCGGGGAAAGGCGCCCAGAGCGGCGCAGGTCCTCCGTAGAATGCAGATACACCCAGGTGGCCGCGCGCTTGAGGGTGTCGATAGCTGCGACATAGCACTCCTCCAAGCTGGCGCCGCGGGAGGCCAATTTAGCCGCGGACATCGCGGCCGCACCCATAGCCATACCGGCCGAACCGGAGTCAATTACCCGCACAGTCTGCGGGAAAACGCCCGAAGCAGACACCGCTGCGGAATAAGTAGAAGATAGCTCTTTAGATAAATGTATGGCCACCACACCATCATCCTGGGCGCGCTCCATTTCGCGGCCATAGGCGGCGGCCAGCTCCAGCGCGCTTAACCCCGAGGTAGATTGCTCTAGGCCATCCTTGCCGTGGCGTTCCATGAAGTGGAGGTCAATGACGGTGATGGATAGCTGCTCTGCTAGCTCCGGCGGCAGGCCCGCGGAGGAATCTGTAATGACGCGGACCGCCACTAGATATCCGCCCCGCCATCCCCGGTGACTTCGCCGCCCATATTCCAGCCGTCGAAATACCACTGGGCGCGGCCCACATTATCTGGGGTGAAGTCTAGCGAGGACAGCGGCGTTTCCGGGTTAAAGTCTGGGCGAGCGGTCAGCTGCGACCAGTGGGTATTCTTCAGCCCCGATAGGATCCCGTACTGCGCATGGTCGAGGCCAAGCAGGTGGCAAGTAAGCGCTGAAATGGCACCCCCATGGGCCACGATGAGAACGGGGCCCTGGTCCCAGCCGCCGAAGTCAGCCATGAGCTCATCAATAACGGGGCGAGCACGCTCGGCCACATCCACGCGGGATTCACCCTCCGGCGGCGCCCAAGTGGGGTCGTGGCGCCAAATAGCACGCGCGCCTGGAAACTCGGCGTCTACCTCGGCAGAGGTTCTGCCCTGCCACTGGCCCAAGTGAGTTTCGCGCAGGCGGGCATCCGTGCTGAAGTCCACGCCGAGGGCTTCGGCAACGACGCGCGCGGTTTCCTTCGCACGAATGAGATCGGAGGCAACGATTTTGGACACGCCCTGATCCTGGAGCAGGCGCGCGGCAGCGCGGGCCTGCTCATAGCCCAGCTCAGACAGCTCGGTGTCCAAGTGGCCCTGCATGCGGCCGGTGGCGTTATAGGTAGTTTGTCCGTGACGGATCAGGATCAGGCGGCGGCTCATGCGGGTTTAAAGCTCCTCGTCCTCACCCGGGACCTTATCGGCCAGTGGGAGCTCATCGATGGAATCAACCTCACGTGGGTTGACGCCATTGGTCCATTCACCCGGCCGCTCCGGGGCTTCGATGCCCTCGATCTCCAGTGCCGGGCAATCGTGGTACAGGCGGTCCAAGCCGTAGAACTCGCGCTGGTCATTGCGCTGGACGTGGACAACGATATTGCCGTAGTCCAGGAGTACCCAGCGGTTTTCGCGGTTGCCTTCGCGGCGCTGCGGTTCGAAGCCCTGCTTGGTCATTTCATCTTCGACTTCATCCACGATGGAGCCCACCTGGCGCTCGTTATCCGCAGAAGCCAACACGAAGACCTCGGTAATTGCGAGGACATCGGAGACATCAATGGCCGCGATATTGGTGGCCAACTTTTCTTGCGCGGCGTGTGCCGCGGTTTCTGCCATGCGACGGGCAAGATCAGAAGTAGACAATGTATAAAACTTCCCTTTTCGCGTCTGAGTACATTCGATATGAACTATCTCTTCGATATGAACTATCTCTATTAAAGTTCTATTCTTGCACGTTTAGCAGGCCCGTGCCCAAAATCTGGGAAAGGCCGCAGAAGTTTCTACAGAGGCTTATCTGGGTTGGGACCGTAGAGATTATTCTTGGTGATGTACTGCACTACCCCGTCCGGTACGAGATACCACACGGGCTGCCCTTGGGCGGCGCGTTCGCGGCACGCGGTGGAGGAAATGGCCATGGCGGGGATATCAATAAGATCGATATCCTCCTGCGCATCGGCGGGCAGCATATCGGCGCTTAATTCATAGCCGGGGCGGGTCACGCCCACGAAGTGCGCCATCTCCAGCATCTCTTCCCAGTTATGCCAGCTCATAATGGAGGCCAGCGAGTCGGCCCCGGTGATGAAGTAAAACTCCGCTTTTGGAAAAAGTTCGCGCAGGTCCCGCAGTGTATCGATGGTATATGTAGGCCCCTCGCGGTCAATATCCACACGCGAGACGGTAAAGCGCGGATTAGATGCGGTAGCCACCATCGTCATCAAGTAGCGGTGCTCGGCGGCGGTAACCTCGCGATGGGATTTTTGCCACGGCTGCCCGGTGGGTACGAATACTACGGTATCGAGGGCAAAGCGATGTGCGGCTTCACTGGCGGCTACTAAGTGACCATTGTGAATGGGGTCAAAGGTGCCACCCATGATGCCGATGCGCTGTGGGCTAGTCATGGGTGGTGATTATAGTCCCGGCCGAGGAGGGAGTAAGCAAAGTGGCGAGGGAGTCGGCAAAAGCGGCGTCGCCAAGCGAGGGCTCTACAAAATAAGAAGCATGGCGAGCCGCCTTGGTAGCCAACGCGTCGTGGGCGGAGGCGAGGTTCAGGTCGCAAACGAAGTCTCCGTCCAAGCAATAGTTAAGGCGGCGCGAGTCCGGCAATGCCGCAGGTTGTAAGAGCAAATGCTGCGGTAGCCAGCCCGCCATACCGTGGGGACGGCTGAGGGGATTGCCCAGGTAAACTGCCCCCGCGAGCTTGCCTCGTTGCGCAAGGTAGCGCTCCGCGCTGGTAGCGACAATGGCGCCTTGGGAGTAGCCAGCCGTAATATAGCGCGGCTGGCAGCCTGTTTCGCGCTCATACTTTTCCACCACGCGCGGAGCGTTGGCCATGCCGGTGCGCAAACTATGTACAAAACCAACGGTGACCGAATACGCCAGCTCGTGCAACGGATACTCCATCACTACCCCACCGAGGCGGCGAATAAGCTGGAGCGGATTCAACTGCTCACCTTCCTGCGCCAGCGGCGGCAGGTTCATTGATGCCGGGTATGCCTGGGGGTCAAGGGCGAGGACATGGACTCTATCCATCGTGCCGGGATGGCGTTTTTCCACTAGATGAAAAAGCGCGGAGAGGTTTGCCCCTTCATAGCCATTCGACGGCGCGGCATGCGGCGAATACTGCTGCGGTCCGAAATACTCGCCGTATTCCTCATTCTGGTCGGAGCCACGAGCAGCCAAAACGACGAACTCGGGACACCCAGCAGGCTGCGGTGATGGGGCGGATTGTGCCGCTGCCTGGGGCACGACGGGGGCAGCATTCGCGGTGGCGGCGGCGGGGGCTATAGAAACGGCAAGCGCCGCCGAGGCGCTTAGGGCGACGGCGGCACGGAAGAAAGCAGATCGAATCATGGCGGGGAGAATTATGGACGGGTCTGACCGGTACCCTGCAGGATCCACTTAGAAGAGGTGAGCTCCGGCAGCGCCATTGGGCCGCGGGCATGCAGCTTCTGGGTGGAAATGCCAATTTCGGCACCCATGCCGTAGACCTCGCCATCGGTGAAGGCGGTAGAGGCGTTGAGCATCACCGCTGCGGCATCCACCTCGTTGCCGAATTTCACTAGGACATCGGCGTCTTGCGCGGCGATGGCCTCGGTATGGCCAGTGGTGAACTCGGTGATGTGCGCAATAGCGCCATCGACGCCGTCAACCACCTTGGCGCAGATATCCATGGACAGCGACTCCTCGCGCCAATCCTCTTCGGTAGCCTGCACGGCATCCTCGACGCCGAAGGCCTCGAGCTCAGCGACGTCGCCGTGAATGGTCACGCCCGCTTCCTGCAGCGCAGCGATGATGCGGAGCTTGGCGGAATCTTCCAATGCGGCGTCAATAAGCACGCACTCTGTGGAGTTACACACGGAAGTGCGGCGGGTCTTGCCGTTGATGACCATGTCGATGGCCTTGTCCAAGTCGGCTGAAGCATCCACGTAGAAGTGGCAATTGCCGGTGCCAGTTTCAATGGCGGGAACGGTGGCGCCGGTAACGACGGCTTCAATAAGCTTTGCACCACCGCGCGGAATAACCAGGTCCACCAGCCCACGGGCGGTGATGAGGTCTTGGACGGAATCGTGCGTCTCGCACGGCAGAAGCTGCACAGCCTCGCGCGGTAAATCAAACTCGGCAAGGGTATTCTGCAAGATTTCTACCAGCTTGGCGTTGGAGTTGCGCGCGGATTTGGAACCGCGCAGCAGCGGCACGTTGCCGGACTTAATGGCAAGGCCAAAAGCATCCACGGTTACATTTGGGCGAGCCTCATAAACCATGCCCATGACGCCGAGCGGCACGCGCACCTGCTTCATCTGGATTCCGTTATCCATGGTGCGACCCTGCAGGATCTCCCCTACTGGGTCCTGCAGGCCGGCTACCTGGCGCAGGCCGCCGGCAATCCCTTCCACGCGTGCGGCGTCGAGAGACAGGCGGTCAATAAGGGACTCGGACATGCCGCGTTCGCGGCCGGCGTCGATATCCTGCTTATTGGCGGCAAGAATATCTTCGGTGTGGGCAATAAGATTTTCGGCTGCGCGCTGCAAGATCTCATTCTTGCGCGGCGTGGACAGCTGCGCCACTGTAGGCGCGACATCCTTGGCAGAACGGGCTTTGGACAGAACTTCTTCACGTTCAGTGTTGCTCATGTCATACCAGCTTAACGAAAGGCCACGGGCGTGTCAGCCGTTTCTTCCTTCGGCCTTCCTGCGCCGCGTCGCTCGGCCGCAGCACAGCGCTCTTCTTTTTCTTCTCCTTTGAGCAGCATGAGGTGCTCTTCTTCGAAGAAGCTCAAATCAAATACCTGGCGCGCGCCCGCTGAAAGCGCAAAAGAGACGATAAAAACCACCCAAAAATAAGGTACGTCAGCGACAAAGAAGTGGAGCACGCACACCGCGACAAGCAGGCTCCAGGAAAATGCGTCGACCCTCTGCACTTTCTTGTGACGCCGGCGCAGGTCTGCAAGTTCTTCAGGGCTGGGGTTGAGCTCACCTGAGTCCTCGAGGCCGCTATCCTGGGGCTGTTGCTCGTCGGCGTGCGCGCCAGTGTGTGCAAGCGCCGGCAGATCCGCAAGATGATAGTCGATATCGGCGCGAGTGGCAGCCCTTGCAATGGCGCTGCCACGCCGGTCGAATTCGACATCGCTTAAATCCCCATTGGAAAAATGCTGGGCAAGCTCATCTAGGGCCCTTTTGCGTTCGGCATCGCCAACGGGAATATCCGGGGTGTCCATCAATAACCTGCCTCGATATTTACTTCCGTGGGAAGAGCCTCACCGGCAGCAAAACGCTCTATAACCCCTACCGTATGCACCCCTATCCGGCGACGTACCGAATAAGGCGGATTGGCCAGATGCGGGGTAATGACCACGTTGGGCATTTCCCACAACGGGTGTCCATCGGGCAAAGGTTCAGGGTCGGTTACATCTAGGCCAGCGCCGGCTATCTGCCCTTCGCGCAAGGCCTCGACTAAAGCCTCGGTGTCCACAAGCGGACCGCGACCGACGTTGATTACCACTGCGTGGTCAGGCATGGCGCGGAAGGCAGCAGCATCAAAAAGCTGGTGTGTTTGCTCTGTTAGCGGCGCAAGCGCCACGAAATAATCGGCAGCCGGCCACACGCGCTCGATATCCGCGGTAGCGAAGGTTTCATCGGCACCCTCCACTGGGCTGCCGGAGCGATTGACCGCAATGATGCGCGGACCAAAACCTGCCAACATGCGAATAAGCCGCTTTCCGATGCCCCCAGCGCCCACCACCGCTACCGTCTTATCCTCAAAGAGAAAGCTGGTATGAGCCTCGACGTCGGCACGGTTAGACCAGCTGGTTCCCACGCGTTTATGCGCGTGTAGCTGGGCGAGCAGGAGCCCGATAGTGGATTCGGCCACGGTGGCATCATAGAGCCCTGCTGCATTGGACCAGCGGGCGGTGGTATCACGCATGACGTCGAGCAGGTGGTCCACCCCGGCAAAGGGGACCTGCACGAGGCCCACGCTCGGTGGCAGGGGCTGCGGGAAGTCATCCGGACCGCCATTGAAGATGAGGACTTCGGCGTCGTCCAGCGCAACACGCTCATGGCCCGCCGCATCCAGGGCGTGCAAGGTTTCCTCCCACGGGGTGGGCAGCATTGCGTATTTCATTAGTATCCAGCCTCCACATCGACACGGGTGGGCATGGCCTCTCCCCTCTCCCACGCCGCAGCGTTGGCGTTGAAGATAGCACCGAGGTGATATTGCGCCACGTGCGCGGAAGCAGCCATGTGCGGCGTCATGGTGCAATTAGGCAGGCCATATAGCGGGTGGCCATCAGGCAGTGGTTCGGGATCCATAACTTCCAAGCCGGCACCGGCGATCTCGCCATCGCGCAGGGCCGCCACTAGATCATCAGTTACTACGGTGCTGCCGCGGCCGACGTTGATAAAGATGGCGGAAGGCTTCATCGCGCGGAACGTGGCGGCATCGATAAGCCCCTCGGTGTCTTTGGTCGCCGGCAGGATGCAGAAAATGAAATCCGCCTCGCCCCACACGTGTTCTGCCCGATCCATGGGCACGACTTCACCCGCGCCTTCCACGGCGCGGCCGGAGCGATTAACCGCGGTAATGTGCACTCCAAACGGTTTAAGAAGCTTAATAAGCTGCTTGCCGATGCCCCCAGCGCCAAAGATCGCTACCTTCTTCGGTCCTTGCTGGTTATAAAGCCACGCCTGGGTTTTATCCAGCTCCTGCGCTACCGACCACGAAGCGGCCTGGGCGAAGGCTTTGTGGTGGTGCGCCTGTGAAAGTGCCAGGCCAAGTGCAGATTCGGCCACCGGCTGGGCAAAAGCGCCGGCGGAATTGCACCACGGTACGCCGTCTGGGGTGATGACGCCGGCATCAATGAGCTGGTTTACACCGGTAAAACAATGCTGCACCCAACCGATGTTCTCCGGCATCTCGGGGATGCGGCGCGGGTTGGGCGCATTGTTGATATAGACCTCGGCATCTTCAATGCTATTTACGCGTTCGTGCCCGGCAGCCTCGATATCTTCTACCATCGGCTGCCAGGTGTCCGGACCCATGAAATATTTCATGCCCCAACCATACGGGGAATCAGGGACTTGGGTTTAAATACGGGAGGCGAAGTTGGAGAGGTAATCGGCGTGAACAACTGAGCGGCGCTGCTCCTCAGGAAGTTCTTCCATCTTCTTTCCCTTAATACCGTGCAGTTCCTCGGAGTCGAAACGGACTTCGCCACGGCCGATGACCTCGCCATTCGGACCGAGGATATCGATGATTTCGCCCTTGGTGAACTCGCCTTGCACATCGGTAATGCCCACGGCCAGCAGTGAATTACCGCCCTCGGTCACGGCTTGTTTAGCGCCTTCATCGAGGCGGACGGCTCCGCCGGTATCTGCGCAGTAAAGTGCCCAGAACTTCCAGGCGGAAAGCTGGCGTTCCTCGCGGGTGTGGAAGACGGTGCCCACAGAGGCGTCGGCAAGTGCGGGGCCAATATTATCCGTGGAGGTCAACAGCACCGGAATGCCGCCGCGGGTTGCAAGGCGGGCTGCAGAGACCTTGGTGGCCATACCACCGGTGCCCACCTTGCCGCCATCGCCAGCTACAACGCCCTTCAAGTCCTTGCCGGTGCGCACTTCATCGATGAACTTAGCGTCCGGCTCGGCCGGGTTCTTGTCATACAGGCCATCCACATCGGAGAAGAGGAAGAGCGCATCAGCACCCACCAGGTTGGCCACCAGCGCGGAGAGGCGATCGTTATCGCCAAAGTGCATCTCCGAGGTAGCCACGGCGTCATTCTCGTTGACGATAGGAATGGTACGCAGCTGGCGGAGACGATCGATGGTGCGCTGCGCGTTGCGGGCACGATCGCGGTGTCCGGTATCGGAGGCAGTCAAGAGGACTTGGCCGATGGTGCGCTTATAACGCGCAAAGGACTGGCCCCACACATAGGCCAAGTGCACCTGGCCGACGGACGCCGAAGCCTGCTTGGTAGCCAAATCGGTCGGCCGCTGGTGCAGGCCCAGCGGCCCCATACCGGCGGCAACCGCACCGGAAGAGACGATAATGACATCGGAGCGCCCCATGCGCGCATGGACGGCATCAACGATGTGATCAATCTTTTCCTGGGAAACGCGGAAGTTCTCATCCGTGAGAGAAGAGGAACCAATCTTTACTACGACGCGCTTGGCGTGCGCGATGTCGTGACGAAGATCCGACTCAAACCCCGAAGCAGTGGGGTTTTCAACGCGAGGTTCCGGAAAAGGGGTATCAGCGGTAGGTCCGGCAAAAGGCTCTACCGGAAGTGGAAGGATGGACTCTTTCTGTTCATCAGAAGACATACCAACCGAGTTTACAAAGCCCACCCTCCAGCACACCCCAAGAATAGGGGGATCTGGAAACTAGCCCTGCCACCTATCGCGGTTAGCGCCCTCGCGAGTGACCTGTTCATCATCGCCATAATCGTATTCATCAATAAGACCGCGGCGCGCCTGCGAGGCGCGCTTGCGCTCCGCTGCGGAAGCACGGGCGGTTCCCTTAAGGCGGGCGTCTTCACCGCGGCTAGCCATCGTCGGATCACCGCCGGTCATCGGCTCCCACTCAAAGGTAATACCACCGATAGTCACCGGGCAGCCTTCCACAGCCCCCTGTTCGCGCAGCTCATCTTCCACGCCGGCCTTGGCCAAGCGGTCAGCCAAGAATCCTACTGCCTCATCATTTTCAAAGTCAGTCTGGGTAATCCAGCGATCAATCTTCTTGCCCTCAACAATAAAGCCACCCTCGACCTCAGGATCGGCCTTCACGGTGAAATCAGCAAAGGAGCCGGTATGCTTCTTATGGCCCTGCGCCTTGGGATGAATAACGGTGTGGTTCTTATCCTTCTTTGGCAATGGCTGGGCCTTGCGGTGCTCGGTCACCATCTCCATCAGCTTATACTTCAGCGGATCTAGGCCTTTGCGGGCCGCCGCGGAGATAATGAAGACGGGCCAGCCGAATTTCTCCTTGAGGTCATCCTTAACGAACTCTGCGAGCTCTTCAGCCTCAGGTATATCTGCCTTATTCAAAATGATGACGCGAGGGCGTTCACGCAAATCTCCTAAACCAGTATCTTCCTGCAAAGCCTCCTGGTATTTTGCCAGCTCATTTTCCATCGCCTCAATATCAGAGACCGGATCACGGCCGGGCTCAATGGTGGCGGTATCCACCACGTGAGCAAGCACCGCGGTGCGCTCAATATGGCGCAAGAAATCTAGCCCGAGCCCCTTGCCATCGGCTGCGCCGGGGATAAGGCCCGGTACGTCCGCGATAGTAAAGGAGCTATCTCCCATATCTACCACGCCGAGATTCGGCTGCAGTGTAGTAAAGGGGTAATCACCGATCTTGGGCTTTGCGGCCGACAGCACCGAGATGAGCGAGGACTTACCTGCGGATGGAAAGCCCACCAGCCCTACATCCGCCATGGATTTCAGCTCGAGGATCAGATCGTGTGCCTGGCCCGGCTCACCCTGTAGAGCGAAACCCGGTGCCTTGCGGTTCTTTGAAGCCAATGCGGCATTACCCAGACCACCAAACCCGCCTTCTGCGGCCACGAACCGGGTTCCGGGAACGGTAAGGTCCGCCAAAGTTTCACCCTTCTCAGTGCGCACCACCGTGCCCGCCGGAACCTCCAAAATCAGGTTCTCGCCACGGGCACCATTGCGCATATCACCAGCACCGTTTCCGCCGCGTTGGGCCTTAATATGCGGGCGGTAGTGGAAATCCATAAGCGTATGGATTTGCTCAGAAACCTCGAGGATGATGTCACCACCGTGGCCACCATTGCCGCCATCCGGGCCACCTAAGGGCTTAAACTTCTCGCGGTGGACAGACACACAGCCGTGTCCACCGTCACCTGCTTGTAGGTGCAGGACAACGCGGTCAATAAAACGTGCCATGGTCAAATCCTCCGTGCATTGAATAGTTGTCCTACTCAGTGTAATGCGTATCTTGGGCTGGACTCCAAGAGCGTGTCAAGTTGTTTGTGTGTGGGGCTAGGTTTATAGGTATTTGTCGAAGCGGTCGGGGTAGGCCACGGCCATTTGGTTGATGGCTTGTTTCCAGCCGGAAACTCGGGCTCCTTCCATGAGTCTGCCGGCTGTCGCTGAGACCCGTTTGCCTTGCTTTGCTCTCTTTGCAGCTCGTTTGTCTTCAATATTGCAGATCATCAACCACAGCGTCTTGAGCGCTGATTCATCGTTGGTGAACTGCACCCTGTTGCGGGTAGCTTTACGCAGCTCATTGTTAAACGACTCAATGGAATTCGTCGTATAGATGACCTTTCTCGCCGCTGGTGGGAACTGCAGAAACGGGACAAACCGCTCCCAGGCATCCCGCCAGACCTTGACTGAACGTGGATACTTCTCACCCAACTCGGAAGCCTCGAATTCGGCTAAAGCAGCACGTGCTGTGGACTCGTCTGTAGCGGTGTAAACCTTTTTCAACGCAGCTGATACACCCCGGCGATCCCCGTAGGCTACCCACCGGTTCGCTGCGCGAATCAGGTGCACGATACAGGTTTGCACCATAGAATTCGGCCAGGTTGCCTCTACTGCTTCTGGCAGGCCTTTTCAGCCCGTCACAGCAGACAATGAAGACGTCCTTGACCCCACGATTGGAAAGATTGGCGCATACCTGCGCCCAGAATGAAGCGCCTTCTTCTTTGGCAATCCACAATCCCAAAATGTGCTTAATACCGTCAAGGTCCACACCGATTGCCATGTACGCGGACTTGTTGACTACCCGACCACCGTCGCGGACTTTAATGCGCAGCGCGTCCAGGAAAATGACCGGGTAGAACTCATCTCACTGGCGGTTTTGCCAGACCATGACCTCATCCAAGACGGCGTCAGTAACCGCAGAAATCGTCTCATGAGAGATATCAACCCGCATCGCCGTTGCCATATGATGCTGGATATCCCTAATGGTCATCCCACCGGCATACAAGCTGACGATCATGTCATCAACGTCAGTCAAACGCCTCGATCCTTTCGGAACCATAGTCGGCAAGAATGTTCCCGCCCGATCTCTCGGCACATCAACGGTAACTGGCCCGTAGTTAGAATCCACGGTCTTTGGATACGACCCGTTGCGGTAATTATCTGTCCCAGCAGCAGCTTTGCCGTTCCTGTCGCCAGACTCGTAGCCTAGGTGGGCATCCATTTCAGCATTCAAACCCCTAGTAATCGAGGCTTGCAGCATACCTCGAACCAGGTCATTGGCATCCGTTGTTGACGTGCCTAGGTCGTCAATTAGTTTTGCGATTCCAGGGTTAGCAAGAAGCTTCTGTTCAATCGCATCAATCTTGGCCTTATCAGCCGGATCTCGTCTCGCCACAGTAGTCATTCTGGTCCATCTCCTTGTGCAGGTTAGGTGCCCACACACAAACCATCAGACACTCTCATCGTTGGCGTCCAGCACTCGTTTTTCCGTGTTTGGTACATGCCCCGCTGTAGACGGGGCATCGAGGATGATTTTTACTCATCCCCTCATCGTGAACCTAGGTTCCTAGCACACCGGCATGCCTTTGGCGGTATTTCATGGACGAAGCTGGGATATCCCTCCGAATAAGTGAAATATTCCTAATATCAGCACGCCAAACCGACTAACCAAATAATCTCACCAACACATCCTGCCGTTTAGGCCGCGCTTGTGGGCCAACTTTCGGCCACGTTGTGCGTGGCAGTTGGGGAAGTAGTCTCTTTAGCGTGGCTGCTTCTTGGGCTTCGGCTAAGTACTTAGGCCCTTCGGCCAATCATTTAGCCTTCGACTAAGACCGCACGTTGCCGGCTTAGTAGCGCTCGCGGCGGCGCTTGTTTAGCTTGGCGTAGTGATCTGGCTTTGAATCGCCATAGCGCGAGCGGTTGCGGCGGCTGGCGGCATGTGAGGAAGACGCGGCAGGAACGGCTGCAGCGTTTTCTGTGGTGCCGTCTGCCGAGTCATCTGCGGCGATGTGGCCGTCATGCTGAGAGCGTTTAGGAGAGGGGGCTTCTGCGGGCACGGAGTCCGCACTGGGGGCGCTGGCAGGCCCGGATGGGGTACCGGCGGGCTCGGATGGGGAAGAGGCATCGGCGTCGAGGGAGGCGAGGGCCTCTTCCTCTTCACGCAGGCGGCGGCGCTCACGGATTTCGGACCACACGAAGTATCCCAAACCCAGCGGGGCCATGATGCCAAAGGCAATCCATTGGTAGCCATAGGAGAGGTGATTGCCGCGGTCGAGCTGCGGGATGGGCATGGGGTTAAGCACGCCGGGCTGGTCGGAGGAAAGCTGGATGTAATCGTGGGCCAAGGGGGCATCGATAAGCGAGGCAATTTGCTCCGTGTGGAGGGAGTAGACCTGCTGGTAGCCTTCCTGCTTAATGGGGGCAGACTGGTGCTGAGCCTCGTCGGCGCGGATCATGCCGGTCAAAGTCGTTTCGCCAGAAGGGGCGGCGGGAATATCCGGCACAGCGTTGGCCTCACCGGCTTTGACCCAGCCGCGGTTGACCAAGATGGTCAGCCCGGAATCGGTACGGAAGGGGACTAAGGACTGGTAAGACGGGCCGGAGTCGACTGGACGCAGGCGCAGCAGGACTTCATCCTGCGGCAGGTAATGGCCGTGGAGGGTGGCGCGGGACCACTCATCGTCTTTGATAGCGCCGTGGTCATCCACGAGGTCTTCCACTGGCTGGGGATCTGCCTCATAGGCGTGGGTGATGAGCTCGTTGCGTTCCACAATGTCATCGTCCTTGCCAAGCTGCCACGGGGCAAGGACGGTAAAAGCGAGGTAGGAAAAGGCCACGACGAACAGCAGCAGTAGAACCCAACCTGGCTTAAGGAACGTCTTTAGCATGGGGCCTAGTTTAGTCGTGGTGAGCGCGAATCCAATCCAGCAGGCCCGGTACGGAAGCCTCGATATTCTTGCGGGTGGTCTCGAAATCCGCTGCGGAACCGTAATACGGGTCTGCCACGTCCGCCTCTTCCGGGGAGTTGGGGTCGAAGCTGCGCATCAAGCGGATCTTGTCAGACTCGATGCCGTGCTCAATGAGGGCCTCGCGGTGGCCTTTATCCATAGCGATGAAGAGATCCGCATCCATGTGCTCGGCGCCCAGCTTGGCCGCACGGTGGGAACCGCCATCGTGGCCGCCGCGGCGCAGCTCGGCAATCGTGCGCTCGTCCGCGCCCTGGCCTACATGCCAGCCGCCGAGACCGCAGGAGTCCACGGTGGCGACGAGGTCTAGCATGTTCTTTTCCATTTCATCGCGCACGATGATTTCTGCCATAGGGGAGCGGCAGATATTTCCGGTGCAAACAAAGACGAGGTAGAGGCCGGAGCGAGTATCGGATTCGGTCATGCGGAAAACCCCTTCGCGCGAATAGTACTGTGGTGCGGAAGATAGGATATAGCAGTAGTAACTATTCCATGAAACGAGCATAAAGGAGCACCTCCATGTCCGCTGTGAGCGTGGGCGATGTCCGCCGCGTACTCGATGAGGCCTACCCGCCGCATTTGGCGGAAAAGTGGGACGCCGTAGGGCTTATCTGCGGCGATCCGGCTGCGGAGGTTAAGCGCGTGGCTTTTGCCCTGGACTGCACCCTGGCGGTAGCCGAGCGGGCGGTAGAACTCGGCGCCGATATGCTCGTGGTCCACCATCCATTGCTATTGCGTGGGGTGGAGTCCGTGGCGGCCGATACGCCCAAGGGTAAGGTCGTGCACACGCTGCTGAGCAATGGTGTCGCGCTTTTTGCGGCTCATACCAATGCCGATAAGGCGCGGCCGGGTGTCAACGATAAGCTCGCGGAGCTGGTGGGCATTAACCCTGGTCGGCCCATCGTGCCGGAGCTGGAAAGCGTAGATAAGTGGGGCGTGCACGTGCCCGTTGTTGCGGCAGAGGAGGTAAAGCAGGCGCTTTTCGACGCCGGCGCAGGCCACATCGGCGCCTACTCCCACTGCTCTTTCGATATCGCGGGCACAGGCCAATTCCAGCCGGAAGAGGGAGCAAACCCGGCGGAGGGAGAAATTGGTGCCCTGCACCGCGGCGAGGAAATCCGCGTCGAGTTCGTCGCGCCGGCTGCGCTTCGGTCCGCCTTGTTGCAGGCCCTGCACGCCGCGCACCCTTATGAAGCACCGGCCTATGACATTGTGGAAACCGCTGGCCACCAAGACCTGGATAAGGCGCTCGGCCTCGGACGCGTGGGAGAGCTGCCACAGGAAATGACCCTGCGTGAATTTACCCAGCAGGTGGCTAACGCCTTGCCGGAGACCGCCTGGGGTATTCGCGCCGCCGGTGATCCGGAACAAAAGGTGCGTACCGTAGCGGTTTCTTCCGGTTCTGGAGATTCCTTCCTTTCTGCGGCCGCAAAGCTGGGCGTGGATGTGTACGTCACCTCGGATCTGCGCCACCACCCAGTGGATGAGCATCTACGCGCCGGCGGCCCGGCGGTCATCGATACCGCCCACTGGGCCAGCGAATTTCCGTGGACGGCCCAGGCGCGCGATATCGTAGAGAATGCTTTAGAACTGGATACGGAAATTATCAGCCTGCGCACCGACCCGTGGACTATCTCTGCGCACCCAAAGGAGTCATAAGTGAAACTATCGCAAGAACTACAGCCGGTACTGCTGGAGCTGGCCAACCTGGAACGCTCGCAAGGCCATGGCGCGAAGAAGGAAATCCCGGAACAAGCCGAGTATGACAAGGCTAAAGAAGAACACAAGCGCCTGCTGGATGCTTCCGGCTCTGCACAGATGGCCGTCGATGACATGGAGACTGAAATCCTGCGCATCCAATCCGATGAGAGCAAGCTGCGCCAGCGCGAGCGCGATGATAAGCGCCAGCTAGGCGCTGCTGTAGATCCAGAAACGCGCAAGGACCTAGAGCACGATCTCTACGCCGCCAAGTCCCGCATCGCGGACCTCATGAGCGAGCTGCAAGAAGCCCATAATGAGGTGCACGCGCTGCGCTCCAATCTGGACGTACACGGTGCGCGCGTTTCTGATTCCGAGCGCAAACTGGAAAAACTGCGTCGTGCGGCCGAGGCGGCTAAGGATGCGGCCGCTAACCAGGAAGACCCAGCCGTGCGCATCGGCGAGCTGCGCGATCAGCTACCTGCCGGGGTACTGAGCGAGTACGATACCCAGCGCGAGGAAAACGGCGTGGGCGCCGCCCAGTTCAAGGCCAACCGCGCTTGTGGCGGCTGCTTTATTGTCCTGCCGCCAGCGGAGCAAAACGCCGTGCGCAATGCTCCGGCCGATGAATTGCCGCAGTGCGGCGATTGCGGCTCCTACCTGGTGCGTTTGGTCTAATGAAGGTCATCATCTACGCCGATGGCGGCTCCCGCGGCAACCCCGGAGTCGCCGGTTCGGGCACCGTAATCTATGACGGCAACGGCCAGCGTATCCTGCGCGAGATTGTCTATGTGGTAGGCACCAAGTCCACCAATAACGTTGCTGAGTACAACGGTCTATTGCGCGGCTTGGAAGCGGCCACCGAGATGGGCGCTACCGAAGTGGAGTTCCACATGGACTCCAAGCTGGTGGTGGAACAGATCAACGGCCGCTGGAAGATCAAGCACCCTGACATGCAGAAGCTGGCGCTGCGCGCCCGCGAATATATCAATGGCTTTTCTTCCTTTAGCTTGGATTGGGTGCCACGCGCTAAGAATAAGGTGGCAGACGCCTTATCCAATGACGCCATGAATGCCGCGGCCGCCGGACATCCCGAAGGCATCGTTGCTGGTGAGAAAGATACCGCCGAACCGGCAAAGGCCACGGAAGAAGACACGACTGCGCCGCATCCTACCGATTGGCTAGGCGACCGCGGGCCTATCACCCGTTTTGTCCTGCTGCGCCACGGACAGACAGAGATGGCGGCCGCTAAGCAGTACTCCGGGCGTGCCAATCCTGGGCTGACACAGCTCGGGCAAAAGCAGGCGCTGGCCGCTGCCCAAGCGCTTGCCGACGCCCACTTTGACGCCATTGTCTGCTCCCCCCTGCGCCGCTGCCAGGAGACTGCGGCGGCCGTGGCCAATGGCCGCGATATCGAGGTAGAGACCGTGGAAGGCCTCATCGAGGTAGACTTCGGAGCCTGGGAAGGAAAAACTGCGGCCGAGGCCCACCAGCGCGATCCGGAACTGCACGAAGAATGGCTGCATGATGCGAGCGTCGCCTGTCCGGGCGGCGAATCGCTGCAGGCGGTCAACCGCCGCGTGCGCACCACCCGTAAGAAGCTGCAGGAGCGTTTTGCGGGCAAGACCGTTTTAGTAGTCAGCCACGTTAACCCAATTAAGTCCTTTATCCGCCAGGCGCTCGACGCCGGGCCGGCTACCTTTGGACATCTCTTCCTCGATCTGGCTGCCATTTCGCAGGTGGAATTTTGGGAAGGTGGCTCTATGGTGCATGGATTTAACGATGTGGGCCACCTGGAGGGCCTGCGCTAGAATAAGGAACGCGAATGAGCCGGCCGGGTGATCGCGTCGCTGCAAACGGGTAGCCAAGTGCTGCCACGTGGGCGCCGAGGAAAGTCCGGACTCCATAGAGCACGGTGGTTGCTAACGGCAACCCGGGGAAACCCGCGGGCAAGTGCAACAGAAAGTAGACCGCCTTGTGTCTGCACTTGGGCTTCGTCCCAAGGTGGAACATCAAGGTAAGGGTGAAACGGTGCGTTAAGAGCGCACCAGCACCGTCAGTGATGGCGGTGGCTGGGTAAACCCCACCGGGAGCAAGGCATCACGGCCCCGCCACGTTGCGGGGCCCGATCAGGCGTTTTAAGGCTGCTCGCTCGAGCCTGAAGGTAGCTGCTGGAACCAACTGGCAACGGTTGGTCTAGATGGATGTTCACCGCGCGGCGCTCCTGTGCGAGTGTCGCGGTTAGACAGAATCCGGCTTATAGGCCGGCTCATTCGCCCCAATACGTTTATGGTGGTGGACATGAAGCTCTACGCCGCCCCGCTTGATTTCCGCGCCGTTGCCGCAGAATTTTCAGTAGCCACTGATTTCCCAGCCGAGGTCACCGACCAGGCCGCCCGCGCGCAGGACCGCTATGCCGACTCGCGCCGCGACGCCCGCGATATTCCTTTCGTAACCCTCGATCCCGCCGGCTCCATGGATTTGGATCAGGCAGTCTGTATCGAGCAACGCGAGCGCGGATACCGCGTCTTTTATGCCATCGCAGACGTAGCCGCTTTTATCGAGCCCGGCAGCGAGCTAGAGCGCGAATCCTTCCGCCGCGGCCAGACCATCTATCTTCCCGATGAGCCCGCGCGCTTGCATCCACCCGAGCTTTCAGAAGACCGTGCCTCGCTCCTTCCAGGCACCGATAAGCCGGCCGTGTTGTGGACCTTTGACCTTGATGGCAACGGCGAGGTGGAGTCCTTTCACGTAGAGCGCGCGATTATCTATTCTCAGGCTCGGCTGGACTATGAGGGTGCACACGCGGATTTAGCGGCCGGAAAGCTCCATCCGTCGATTGCGCTGCTGCCGGAGGTAGGCCAGCTGCGCCAAGAATCCTCCCTACGCCGCGAGGCCATCTCTCTGCGCCTGCCCTCCCAGCGGGTGGTAGAAAATGCTGACGGCACCTTTGAGCTCATTATCGAGCCTCGTTATGAGGTCATGGACTATAACTCGGAGATTTCTCTGCTCGCTGGCATGTGCGCGGGACGCCTTATGCAGGAAGCGGGCGTGGGCTTCTTGCGCACCCTGCCCGAGGCAGAGTCGGACCATGAACGCCAATTCCGCGCCGAGGCCCAAGCCCTAGGCTTTGCGCTTGGCGATGCCCCCATTCCCCAGTTCCTCCTTACCGTCGACGCCGATTCCCCACGCGGCATGGCGGTCATGCGCGAAGCCCAAAGCCTCCTGCGCGGTGCCGATTATGCCTGGTTGGGCGAGCAGGAAGCACAGGTCCATGCCGGTATTGGAGGCTATTATGCCCACGTCACCGCGCCGTTGCGACGCCTATCCGATAGGTTCGCCACGGAAGTTTGCCTAGCCCTGTGCGGTGAGTACGAGGTTCCTAAGTGGGTGACAGGCAGCGCCACCGAAGTCATCGGGGCGATGCGCTCGACATCGCAGCTCGCCTCTCAAGTGGATAAGGCCTGCCTAAACCTGACTGAGGCCACGGTGCTGCATCCTTGGCTTGGTACCAACTTTTCAGCCACCGTTGTGCGCGGCGATCCGCAGAAGGATAAGGCACGGATTTTTGTTCCGGAACCACCTGTCTTTGCCCATTGTGTGGGCGCGCCAGAAACCGGCAGTGAAACCACCGTTTCGTTGGTGACAGCGGATACCGATTCGCGCGAGGTGCGCTTTGCCTGGCCGGCCGATTAACCGGTGAGGCTCCTAGTTTTCGCCGCGTGCGGCCTCGCCTGGCTGTAGTTCGACTACGAGCAGGCCATCCTCTGCCAAATCGGCGGCGAAGTTATGTGCGTTTTTCGCTGGTACATAGGCGATGACCGCGTTTGAGGTGCCCGCATGTGCCGAGCGTCCCGCCACGGCGCCGCGAACCGTGACCAGCTCGGCGAGCTTTTCCGCCGAATCCAAGCCGTAGATATTGGCCAGAGAGGACTGTGACTGCAGCAGGATAGGGAAGAGTTCCGCGCCGCGATGCGAGCGCAGGCAACGCGCAAACCTCTCTACCCGTTGGGTTTCTTCCTCATAGAAAGCCATCCACTCTGTGGCGGCGCTAATGCTCGGGCGGCCCTCCTCGCCGTAGACCTTATGGACGGCCTTGAGCCAGTCAAGGACGCGCTGTTGGGCGTCGGGAAGCAGGCGCAGCGAATCAGTGCCAAAGGAATGGCAGGCATCATCGATGAAACGCTGGCGTTGGCGAATATCGGTGATGGCCATATCTTCCTGCGCGGAAAAATCTTCCGGCACGGCCACCGCGAAAGCAGCCATCTCGCGGCCCACTACGTGCGGGGCGTGGGTGACAGAGCTATCGGCGTAGTCGATGATGCACACGCCTTCACCCGTGCTGCGCAGAGCAGCGCCATGGCGAGCACGCAGCGGCGGCCGCGCAGCAAAGGTTGTAACTGCCTGGGTGCATACATCCGCCACCCGGGCCCTAAGCGGCGCATCGAGGTCTGCATCCGCACCCATAAGTGCCAGCGCTACCGCGACGTCCGCAGCGGCATCGGCACCCAAGCCCGCACCTTCCGGAATATCGGAGGCGATGGTGATATCCGCACCGGCTGTCTCGCGGGAGAGCAATTGGCGATTGATCATGGTGTGGACAATGCCGCCGATGCGGGCGGCCAACCCACCTTGTGGCGCCGGTGGAATAACTGGTTGCCCCTCCTCATCCGTGGTGGGCTGTTGGCCCGTCGCCAGCTCTGCCAGCGCCTGCAGGCTAATCGAATCATGTGCGGTCTCACCTTGTGTCGGGTGGAAATGCACCGCTACCACGCCATCGGTGCGCGGGCTTACCGCGGCAGCAGCGCGCAGCTTACTCACGCACATGGCGACAATGCCGCCAAAGTGATCAATGTGTTCACCAATGAGGGACCACGTTGCCGGCGCGCTGGCGCAATGAGTTGGAGCGCTGCCCGTGAGTTCGGTATGTGCTTGGGCGGCGCGCTCGGCTACAGGCTCGGCTGGCGTTGACCACAGTGGCATGGGTGCTAAAGCTCCTTTTCCAGGTTCTGGGACCAGTAGTCTTCGTTGCTCCTCGCACGCGGTGGTGCGCTTTAGGCAACGAACGCCCGCCACCTTCTGGCGCGGTGACGGGGAATACGACTTGGATTCGTATAAAAGAATTGTGCTGCCCCATATTCTAGCGGGCATCGGTGAGACAGCGTGGGTAGTGTGGGCACAAACCATATCAGCGGCAGCGCTTGGCCGGTGTTGCTGATGCTACGACAGGAAGGAAAGTTTAATGAGCGATGCAGACCAGAAATGGTTCTTTGATCCAGCCACCAAGGAAGTCAGCCAAGGCAAGACCTCTGGCTGGGAAAACCGAATGGGCCCGTATGACACTCGCGAAGAGGCAGAAAACGCCATCGAAATAGCTCAAGCCCGCAATGATGCAGCAGACGCTGCAGACGAAGAAGATGACTGGAAGTAGCTAATCCCAGCCATCTTTTCCTCAGCCGCGTTTCCTCGGTTTATACCCGAGAGACGTGGCTATTTTAGTTTCTTACGCAGTGGCTTAAACGCGGCCTTGATGTCCTTGAAAGACTCAGCGTAATCGTCCAGAGCCTGCAAACCGATGGTGCGCTCGCGCTGGTAAAGCAGACCGTAGCCGAAGGTATTTTCACCGCGACGGCGAGCGGACTCTGCTAGCTCGAGTAGCTTATCGCGCGAGGTCACAGAATCCTGGAAATCTCCGAGCACCGATTGCATCTGCTTGCAGGCCTTGTAGAGGCGCTTGGTTTTGAGATTGGTAGCAGAACCGGCTGCCTCTGCTGCATAGCGCAGTTTCTTTGCTGCCTTGCGCATATCGTGGAAATAGTCCTCGCGCTCGTGCAAAGAAAGCTCCTGGTTATCCCAGTTCTCCACGGCCTTCTTATGGCGCTTGACCAGTTTGTTATAGGCCTTTTCTAGGTGCTGCGCCATCACAGTATCCATGTCCGCGGACTGGTCCTTGGACGCCTTTTTCTCCGGCTTCTTTTCGGCCTTGTCTGCGGCAGGAGCGTCATCCTCGCCAGCCTCGGAAGCAGCAGGGGCGCCTTCTTCCGTAGTGGACTGTTCTTCTGTCTGTTCCGCGGTGCTTACTGCCGGAGAAGATTCCTCTTGTTTATCGGCCGTTGGTGGATCTGCCAGCAGGCGGTCAAGGGACTCCAGTAGCTCGAGGTAGCGCTCGGAATCAAGAGCTGCGATAACGCGGCGGTGCGCACGGCGGTAAGCGTTGCCCATATCCTGTGCGATGTGCTGGCGGGTGGAGTCATCCAAGGTGTCAGAATCTTCGGATTCCAACAGCTTCTGCCAGCGTTCTTCAACAACTTCTGCATCGCGAGCAACGCCCAAAATTCCGGCAAGCTCCTTGAGATCGGCTTCAATCTTTTCGATTTCTGGGCCGACCACAATGCCGTGGAAGGTCTGCAGGTGGCTGCGCAGCTCGCGGGTAGCCACACGCATCTGGTGAACCGAGTCCCACTCATCGCGGCGCACACGTGGGTCATAATCAACCAGCTTGTCGCGGTTGGCTTGAAGCGCGGTGATTACGGCGGCGGCAGGGGAGTCTGGGTCCACATCGGGTGCTACCAGGGCTGGAGGGAGAGGAGCGTTGGAGTAGGAATCACCCAGGGCGGACTTCAGCTTCGATGGGGAAGAAGATACGCGCGCGCCGGCACCGATAAGCAGGGAGGTAGCACGGCGAATGAATTGCGTTCCTTCCTTAGTGCCGGGAAGCTCACCAGCAAGCTCTACCTCCCACTCGCGCCAGGATTGTTGCTGGCCGCCGGGAAGGAAGGAAAAGGCGGTGACGTGATCATCGCAGAACTCTGCTACAGGTTTATTATCGGCATCCGCCAAGACCATCTCGGTGCGCTTGTTATCTACCTGCGCAATCGGGGAGAGCTCGTTGTGCCGGATAATGGAGCGAACTTGGTGCAATAGCTCTGCTGGAACTTCGTAACGGCCATCGACTGGCTCTCCCAGCTCAGCGTGGATTTCGGTACGACCGGCCTCACTAGGAATTTTGATGTGCCAGCCATCATCATTGCCACCGGTGCGGCGGCGGAGGGTGATCTTAGCGTGAGTGAGACGGAGGTCTTCGGTGTCGTAGTAGATGGCAGAAAGCGCATGGTGGCGCGTGTCTGCAACGTGGTCAACTCCCTCGAGGCGGGTCAGTTCAGGGAGCTGAGTGGACTCGGCTACGGAGAATTTCGCTTCAACTTCGAGAAAAGACTGTGTAGACATTCACGTACCTTTTACTTTCTAGACTAAATAAATCTCACCGGTAATCTTACCCGTTATAACCTGGCTGCGGTGCTACTCCTCGTCCCCGTTCGCTAGCAGGGAACGGGGAGGAAGAATAGTGCTGAGCAGGAAAAATTACTGCGTTATTTCTGGAACCGAACCGAGTCCTGAAGCGTCACCGCCTAGATGGGACCTATCGGCAGCGGCAATGCCATCGTTGATGCCGTGCAGGCTATTCATAGATAGCGACATCTCTGTCAGGTGCGGGAAAAGACGATTGCGGGTTTCGATAGCGTGATCAGTGCGTGCTTGCAGTGCGGGAAGGGTTTGGGAGACTACAGCCTCTGCGTGGTGTGCACAGTACTGCGACTCACGCAGGTTGTCTGTGATTCCATCCTCATTGGCTTGGGCTAGCAACTCGCCGATGCGGGCGGCATAGGACAGGCGGAAGCTGCGGCGATATGCGGCGGTGGAGCCGGTAGCGCGGGCGATTTCGGCGCCGTCGCCGTTGCGCATGAACCAATCGCATTGGCGGTTGAGGGAAGCAAAGAGGTCGGCGCAATGGGCGGCGTCGGCAGGAGCACCAATCACGCAGGCTAAGCCCTTGTCATGAATGAGGAGAGTGGTGCATCCATTGGCGTCGGAGATGGTGCTCAGCAGGGAAGCCTGATGCTTGATATAGGGCGGGTGTATATGCACGCGGTGGGAAATGAGATTGGGGAGCTCGGAAGTAAGCAGGTCCTCGATGCGATACTTTTGCTGCAGGGACTGCGCCTTGGAAATGAGAACCTCGGCCTCGTCTGCAAAGCTGGTGGACTCTGCTTTGCGCAGAAGGCCTAGAACCTTTTCCCGGATTTTGCGCTGCTTATCGCTAAGACCGTCTTCGCGTAGGGACTCGCCGGAAGCCAAAAGCTCAGTATCGCGCAGCCTAGGCAGGTGGATGAGCTCTTTGATAATGCCGCGCAGCTTGTCGCGGGGAATGAAGTTTTCCTGCGGAGGGGCCATTTGCAGCCAAGCTTTGCGCAGCGCAGGAGAGGTAATCCGTGCCGGAACATGTGGGCTAGCCCGGTAGATGATGGGGTAGGCGTGTGGACCTAAAACGTGTTCTAAATCCGCCGGCGCCCAACCGTGCTGAGCGGCAGTGATGAGGCGTTCGATTACATGAGCTGAAAGATCGTCACAATTAGTGGTCATAAGGCTTTGTCCTTTAACGGGTGTACGTGTGTTCGTTTGCCCATTTAGCAAAGCATGCGAATCTAGCGGCTTTTGGTGCAAAAGCCCCCACTAGCCACCCCCTAGATACTCTTGCCACCTGCGTATTTCGCCTTGGAAAAACTGTCGCATGAACTGTACATTCCTCGGGAGCAAGCCGGTAAGGTCTAAGGCATGAATAGCCAACACGAATTCGTCTTGCGCACCGTTGAGGAACGCGATATCCGCTTTATCCGTTTGTGGTTTACGGATATTTTGGGCGCCCTTAAATCCGTGGTCATGAGCCCGTCCGAGCTGGAATCGGCCTTTGAAGAAGGTGTTGGCTTCGATGGTTCTTCGGTGGAGGGCTTCTCCCGCATCTCTGAGTCTGACACCATTGCGCTGCCGGATCCTTCCACCTTCCAAATTCTGCCCTTCGATATGGATGAGCCGGATCTACAGTCGGCCCGCATGTTTTGCGATATTGCGCAGCCAGATGGCCAGCCCTCCATGGTGGATCCGCGTCATATCCTGCGCCGCCAGGTCACCGAGGCCGCAAACGATGGTTTTACTTGCATGGCCTCGCCAGAAATCGAGTTCTACCTTTTAGAGCGTGGCCGCGAACTCACAGACCTGGTACCGACCGATAACGGCGGCTATTTCGACCAAGCTACGCACGATACCGCCCCGCTTTTCCGACGGAAGGCGATGCTAGCGCTAGAATCGCTGGGAATTGCCACGGAGTTTAGCCACCATGAAACCGCACCGGGGCAGCAAGAAATTGACCTGCGCCATGCGGACGTGCTGACCATGGCCGATAGCATCATGACCTTCCGCCACGTCATCAAGCAGGTAGCAACCAACTCCAACGTGCGCGCCACCTTTATGCCCAAACCCTTCGAGCATCTACCAGGCTCTGGCATGCACACCCACTTAAGCCTTTTCGAAGGCCAATCCAATGCTTTCCACGATCCAGATGATGAATTTTCTTTGTCCGAAACAGGCCGGCAGTTCATCGCCGGCATCCTGGAGCACTCCACGGAGATGTCTGCGATAGTTAATCAGTGGACCAATTCCTATAAGCGCTTGATGTTCGGCAACGAGGCACCAGGTGCGGCTACTTGGGGTGTGTCTAATCGCTCGGCGCTGGTCCGCGTTCCCACCTACCGGCTTAACAAGGAAGAATCGCGCCGGGTAGAGATCCGCTCCATTGATGCTTCGATGAATCCGTACTTGGGATACGCGGTACTTTTGGCCGCCGGACTGCGAGGCATCCGGGAGGGCTATGAATTGGATGAGCCGGCCGAGGACGATGTCCACCAGCTCACCCGCCGTGAGCGCCGTGCGATGGGATATAAGGATCTACCCACCAGCCTGGATCAGGCTTTGCGCACATTTGAAAAATCCGAGTTCATGGCAGAGGTCTTGGGCGAGCACGTCTTTGAGTTCTTCCTGCGCTCCAAGTGGGATGAGTGGCATCATTATCAGAGCCAAATCACCACCTTTGAGCTGCGCAATAACCTGAACTTCTAGGAGAGTAATGCGTCCTGCTGCTGTGCCTTCACCGGCCATGCTTGGTCTCACCCGCCCGCACGCTGCCCAGGATATTGAGCATCTGGGCTGGAATAACCCAGAATCGGTCCATCTCCTGTGGACCCTTGCGGCCGTGGGCGATCCGGACTTGGCCCTTAATAACCTGATCCGCATCTATGAACACGCCCCAGAGCTTGATGAAGCCGTGCGCGCCAATGAAACGATGCGCGTGCGCCTATTTTCTTTGTTGGGTGCTTCGACTGCCTTTGGAGACCACCTCGCGGCGAACCCTGAGTTGTGGCGAGAGCTAGAAAAGCCTCTTCCGCAGCCCGCTGAGATGCTGCAGAGCTTGCTCGGTGTCGTCGATGCCCAGCCGGCAGATTTCGCGCATGACATTGACCGGCCCGATCCCGCACAAGAGGATCTGAGCGCGCCGGGCACCTATCGGGCCGGCAAGGGCGAGCATAAGCAGGCGCTGCGTACGACCTACCGCACCTTGATGATGCGCATTGCCGCCTGTGATGTGGCGGGCACTTTTCATGCGCGCAAGGGTCAAACTAGGTCTCAACCGGAGGTAGGATTCCGGCAGATTACAGCGTTGACCACCGCGCTTGCCGACGCCGCCTTGACCGCCTCTCTCGCCTGCGCCGTGCGTTCCATCTACGACGATGAACCTCTGGATGCACAGCTAGCCGTCATGGCGATGGGCAAATGCGGCGCCGGAGAGCTGAACTATATCTCCGATGTGGACGTCATCTTCGTCGGCAGCGAGGCAACCCCTCGGGCCACAAGGCTAGCGGCGGAGTTTAATCGCATTGGATCCACCACCTTCTTCGAGGTAGACGCGAATCTGCGCCCCGAAGGAAAATCGGGTGCCTTGGTACGCACTCTGGAATCACACGTGGCTTACTACAAACGGTGGGCGGAGACCTGGGAGTTCCAGGCGCTGCTCAAGGCGCGTGCGATGACGGGCTATCTCCCGCTGGGGCAGGACTATCTGGAACAAATCCGCCCGATGGTGTGGACGGCCTCGCAGCGCGAGTCCTTCGTCGAAGATGTGCAGGCCATGCGCCGCCGGGTACTGGCCAATGTTCCTGCAGAGCTCAAGCACCGTGAGCTGAAGCTCGGCGTGGGTGGCCTGCGCGATATCGAATTTGCCGTCCAGCTCTTGCAGTTGGTGCACGGGCGTTCCGATGAGACGCTGCGCGCGCTATCCACGGTGGAGGCGCTGGAGGCGCTGATTTCTGCGGGGTACGTCGGCCGCGAGGACGGCACGCAGCTCATTGAAGCCTATGAATTCCTGCGCCTTCTCGAACACCGTTTGCAGCTAGAGCGCTTCCGTCGCACGCACACACTGCCAGACAAGGACGACGAAGAGGGGATGAAGTGGCTAGCGCGCATCGCCGGCTTTTACCCGCAAGGGACCAAATCGGCCGCTGAGCGCATGCTGTCGCACCTGCGCCGAATTCGCCTGCGCATCTCCGAGCTGCACTCGCGCCTGTTTTATCGGCCGCTGCTTAACTCCGTGGTCACCATGTCCGCCGATGAGCTCAAGCTTTCGCCGGAGGCCGCCAAGCTGCAGCTGGCGGCGTTGGGCTATAACCACCCAGACCGCGCATTCGAGCACTTGACCTCCCTGGCAGCAGGAACCTCGCGCAAGGCCCGAATTCAGGCGATTTTGCTACCTACCTTGATGGAATGGCTAGCCGATACCGCAGATCCAGACATGGGCTTGTTGAACTACCGCAAGCTTTCGGAGGCCGCGAACGACAGGTCGTGGTTCTTGCGCATGCTGCGCGATGAAGGGATTGTGGGCCAGCGGCTCATGCACATTTTGGGTACCTCGCCGTTTACCGCAGACCTTGTTATTAGCGCGCCGGATTCGGTTAAGCAGCTTTCCGACGGCGCCACTGGCCCCAAACTATTAGAAACCAAGCCCGAACAGGTTTCCAAGGCGCTGGTTAATTCCAGCAAACGCCACGCCGACCCGGATAAGGCGGTGGCGGTGGCTCGTTCGCTGCGCCGGGTAGAGCTCGCTCGCATCGCTAGTGCGGACTTGCTGGGGTTTATGCCGGTCAAGCAGGTGTGCTATGAACTATCGACCATTTGGGATGCCGTGCTAGAGGCTGCACTTCGCGCCGAGGTGCGAGCGTGGCGTCTAGCGCACGAGGACGCGGAGCCGCCTGCGCGCATTGCCGTTATCGGTATGGGGCGACTAGGAGGCATGGAGCTGGGCTTCGGCTCAGATGCAGACGTGCTCGTGGTAGCAGAGCCCTCCGAACAGGCCGATGATTCTGGCGCGGAGGGGGAGGCGGTGAAGTGGGCTATCGGGATCGTCGATAAGCTCCGGCGCCGCCTGTCTAAACCCTCGGGTGATCCACCATTGGACGTCGATTTGGGCCTGCGCCCAGAGGGCCGCTCCGGTGCGGTGGTGCGCACCATTGCCTCCTATGAGCGCTACTACCGTGAGTGGGGCGAGTCCTGGGAGCTGCAGGCTTTGCTGCGCGCGGCCTTTGTGGCCGGTGACAAGGAGGTAGGTGAGCGTTTTATATCTATGGTTGATAGCTTCCGCTACCCAGAAGGCGGTGCCAGTGCATCGACCATCCGCGACATCCGGCGCATGAAGGCGCGCGTTGACAATGAGCGTTTGCCGCGCGGTGCAGACCGCAATACGCACACCAAGTTGGGTCGCGGCGCACTTACGGATATTGAATGGACCGTGCAGTTGCTTACCATGATGCATGCCCACGAGCATGCCGAGTTGCACGATCCGTCTACACTGCGCGTGCTCGACGCCTTGGAGGATGCCTCCATCCTGTCGTCTGAGCAGGTTTCAGACCTGCGCGAAGCTTGGCTTATGGCCACCGACGCTCGCAACGCACTAGTGCTCGTGCGCGGCAAGCGCGTGGACCAATTGCCTGGCCCAGGCCCACAGTTGGCCCAGGTGGCCGGCGCCGCTGGATGGCCACCGGAAGATAACCAGGAGTTTCTAGAAAATTATTTGAAACTAACCCGGCATGCCCGCAAGGTTGTAGATGAGGTCTTTTGGGGCGAGGAAGAATCCTTCGAGCATTCTTAGAGTTGCCCTTGAAAACCCCCGCTGCTTGCATTGTGGCCTTACTTTTTGCACTGCCGGACTCTAAAGTGGGATAGGAAAGAGAAAGGACTGGCTAGATATGTCTTTTAGACTGCAGCTTGATGTGGACAACGCTACGGTGGGCGAGCTATCTGCGCTGCTTTCCGCCGCGCGTGCCGCGGGCGTGCGCGACGGTGACGCCCTCCACCTTGATGGCACTACCTTCACCATCGAGGTCTCTGCTCCGCGAGAGGAAAAGCCGGCACCGCCGCGACCAGAATCAGCTCCGCAGAATCCTCGCCAGGCACCTCGCTCTTGGGCTCGCGCCGATCGCATCGGGGAAGCCACCATCCGTTCCATTATTGACGCCCTCAATGACCGCGGTGAGAACCCGCGGGGCAATGACTACGGCTCCTTTGGTGATGGTGCTGGTTACCATGGCTAAAATCAGCGGATCGCATCGACAGAAGCTCATCTACCTGTGGACTTTCGTAGCCGTGGCCGTCATTGTAGCCATCGCGGTAGGGGTATGGGCAACTAACCGCGGTAACCCGCCTAAGGGGACGATGACAGTCGGCGAGGCTGTCGCCGGTGGGGTGGTCCAAGAAGATATGCCCGCACAGGTCAACGGTGATATCAAGGACGATGATTCCACCGACGCTAACCGTGTAACTTCCCTTGCGAAGGCGCTGGGTATTCCTCTCAATTCTGTTCCGCGGGATATTACCCAAACTGAGAACGGAAAATCTGATGTTCGCGTCTACCTAGAGCGCGAGCTGAGCAGCGCGGTGGAAGCAGGTGACATCAGTGAGTCTGATGAAAAGGCGGTCCTTGTGGCCTTTGAGCGAGGACTTGTGATGCCGGCTAGCGATGGCATCGTCGCAGAAAGCTACCCGGCGAACTAGCCAGGCTTAACTGCGAACTGGGGATGAAAATTCAGGCAACCCGCAGCCGGACGGCATGGCCTTTGCAGTAACTCTTCCTAGGCTAAAACATCACAAATCGGTAACGGGCAGGGTGCTCGGCGCCGAAGCCTTTGGAGGAGACTATGACTTTCAAGACCACGCTATCGACCGCGGTGGGAGTAATCGCCGCCATCGCCATCCCCATTACCGGTGGGGTAGGGGTGGCCTATGCCGTCAATACCGTGCCGGCCGATACCATCGCCCAATCACTTCCCACGGGTAATTTGGCCGGCCACCTGAAAAACTTTGGTGCGGAAGCAACACGTGAAGATGCGCTGCGCGTATTGGATGAGCTGAATTAGCCTAGAGGCCATGCTGATCGATGCCCTAAGCCTGAAATTTAAGCCCGATGACTACAGGGCAGAGCTGCCTGTCTTCGATTATTTGGCCGATCTGGGCGTCTTTAAGCTGCGGAGTCCAGTAACTGTCTTCGTGGGGGAAAACGGCATTGGTAAATCTAGTTTGCTCGCCGGCATGGCCAGTGATTTGGGTTGCTCTCCCGAAGGTGGCCGGATGAGAGATCCTGATGAAATCTTTCCCCGCAGTCCTATTCGCTGTGTTACGGAGGAAGTTATCCAGCGCGCCTATTTCCTACGCGCTGAAAAACAAGAGCATCTGATTGCACGCGGAGATTCAGCGGCCGAACGCGCAGGCCGCTCCACCTTGTCCCAGAACGTGGATCTGTCTCGCCGCTCGCACGGACAATCCGTCTTCGACATGCTTTATGAGCACATAAACGGCCAAGGTGTATATGTTCTTGATGAGCCAGAATCTGGGCTTTCCGTTATCCGGCAGCTGGCGCTAGTGGGGGAAATAGCCCAAGCGGTTGAGAGAGGAGCGCAGGTAATCATAGCCACGCACTCACCAATTCTTTTGGCCTGCCCTGGGGCAGACATTGTGGAACTAAACGATACTGGCTTTGAGCGCATCGCCTTCGATGAGGCGGAAGCCGTGGCGGCTACCCGTGAGCTTTTAGCGGATCCTGAAGGAACCATCCGCTTTATTGTCAACCCCGAGTAACCAAGCTCTGGCCTTTAAGAAACCTCCACGATGGTGACAGAAGGCCCATCCTCGCCAGCGCGGCGCCGCAGGAAGTGGGTGACTACCACACCAATCATGCCGACCACCCACACGGCTAGCACCGCCGCGGAGGATGCAGTGAAATCCGGCATGGAGTAGTTAGGGGCAGCAGAGGAATGGTCCAGCACCATGCCGAAGAGCTGAGCGCCCAGCATGCCGGAGGTAAATCCGCCCATATTACCTAGGCCGGTTGCCGTGGCCACCACAGAGCGGTCCATGCGTTCGCGTACGATATCGAAACCATAATTGGCCGTTGGTGTGCATAGCGCGGTAACGAAGGACACCACCAAAATTGCGGCCAGGCCGCTGTCGGTGCCAAAGGCAAAGAAGATGAGCCAGGTCAATACGTGGACCGCTACAAATCCCAGGCTGAGCCACGGGCGGACATGCTGCGCGCGCGAAGAAATTTTGCCGTGCAGGGGGCCGACGAAGACCAAAAATACCGCCAGCAAGGTAAGCACCAGGCTGGACTTGGCCTTGGACATTTCCATCCCCTGAGTCATCATGGGCATGCCCCAAAGCATGACAAAGACGATGAGCGGGAGCATGCCGATGTAGTGGATGAAGTAGGCCTGCCATGCCACTGGGGAGCGGAATACCTTTTTCAGGCGAGCTGGGATGCTGGTGGCCTGCGAGTTGGGCGGTTCCTTTTCCACGGAGATAATTCCCAGCTTTTCCGGTGAATCTGTCACCGCCACAATCGCGGCGATGGCCACGAGAATCCCCACTGCGCCAAGGGTAACGAAAGCGGCGGTCCAGCCGGCCGCGCCCAGCAACCACAGGAAAGGTACTGCGGAGATGAACTGGCCCATTTGCCCCAGCGACGAGGTCACCTGGGTAAACATCGGGGTGCGGTGCAGCGGGAACCAGTAAGGAAGAATGCGCATCACGGAGAGAAACGCCGTGGCATCGCCTGCGCCAATGAGTACGCGGGCGGCAATGGCCACGCCATAGCTGGTGGTAAAGCCCAGTACTACTTGGCCTACGCCCATAATGACGGCACCGACCACCAGAAGTAGACGCGGGCCAAATTTATCGATCAAGATACCGGTGGGGATCTGGGCTAAGGCATATACGCCCAGCTGCACGGAGGTAAAGACCGCGATACGGCCGGCATCAACATCGAAGCGCTCAATTGCATCCAAGCCAGCAACGCCAAAAGAAGTGCGTCCGGTAATCGCTACGAGGTAGACCGCCATGGCGGCCACCCAAATGCCTAAAGCTTGAGTGGTAATGACTTCTCTGGGATTCGGCTGCGACATGGCTGATACCTTACGCTTTAACTACTAAGATTCTTTTGTGTGAAGTATATTTCGACCCGCGATACCGCCCGTCAGCCCGCATCTTTTACGGATATTCTGCTTGGTGGGCTTGCCCCCGATGGCGGTTTATACCTGCCAGAGAGCTACCCACAGTTAGATTCCGCCACTTTAAATTCATGGCGCAGGCTCTTAGCAGAAAAGGGCTACGCGGCACTCGCAGCCGAGGTACTTAAGCTTTTCATCGATGATATTCCAGCGCAAGACATCGAGGATATCGCCTCCCGTGCCTATACCAGTCCCAAGTTCGCAGACCCAGAGATCGTTCCCGTGACTGAACTAGGCGAGGGCCTTTTTATCGGGCACCTTTCTGAAGGGCCTACCGCGGCCTTTAAGGACATGGCCATGCAGCTGCTGGGCGAGCTATTTGAATATGAGCTTGCCCGCCGTGGCGAGACCCTCAATATTTTGGGGGCCACCTCCGGTGATACGGGCTCCTCGGCCGAGTATGCAATGCGAAGGCGCCAGGGCATTCGCGTCTTCATGCTCACCCCAGCCGGCCGCATGACGGCCTTCCAACAGGCACAGATGTTTGGCCTGGATGACCCGAATATCTTCAATATCGCCCTTGATGGTGTCTTTGATGATTGCCAGGACGTGGTTAAAGCTGTATCGGGCGATGCCAATTTTAAAGCCACTTACCGCATCGGTGCGGTCAATTCCATTAACTGGGCGCGGCTTATGGCTCAGGTGGTCTACTACATTTCCTGTTGGCTAAAGGTCACCGAGACCGCCGAGCAGAAGGTTTCCTTCAGTGTTCCCACCGGCAATTTTGGTGATATTTGCGCCGGGCACATCGCCCGCCAGATGGGGCTTCCCATCGATCGCCTCATTGTGGCCACCAATGAAAATGACGTGCTGGATGAGTTCTTCCGCACCGGAAACTACCGTCCGCGTCCAGCCGCAGAGACCTTGGCTACCTCCTCGCCGTCGATGGATATCTCCCGTGCCTCGAATTTTGAGCGCTTTGCCTTCGACTTGCTTGGCCGTGATGCAGCCGAAACCGCAGAGCTTTTCGGCACCAAGGTCAAAGAGGGCGGTTTCAGCCTCGAACGCGAAAAGGTTTCTACCGCACAGGAAAAGTACGGATTCCTGTCCGGTTCCTCCAGCCATGCCGACCGGCTTGCCACTATTAAGGACGTGTATGAGCGTTTTAACTACTTGGCAGATCCGCACACAGCCGATGGGCTCAAGGTAGCGCGTGGCGCACAGCGCGAGGGCGTAGAGACGCCGATTGTGTGCTTGGAGACTGCACTGCCAGTGAAGTTTGCTGAGACCATCACTGAGGCCATTGGCGCTGCCCCCGAGCCGCCCGAGCGGTTTGCCGGCATCCTCGATGCCGAGCGGCACGTCAAGGACTTGCCTAATGATTCTGCGGCGGTCAAGGATTACATCACCACGTCGATTCAGAAAACGGAGGTTTAAACCATGGCTCTAGAAAATTTTGCCGGCCCAGAGCACTACACTGAGTTCGATCCGGAAAAGTTCATCCGCGATCTCAAAGCCCAGGCGGAGATGAAAGCGGAAGAGGATGACAAGGACAACGCCGGGGATGCGGACGCGGATAGTAACTAGCGTCTTTGTAGCCTGCATGGCCGCGCTCCTTGTGGCCTGCAGCCCGGTGCGGGGCGGGGAAGAACCAAGTTTCTCCGCCTTGTCTTATAAAAACCTCATTCCTAATGAGTCCTATTCCCCGACCGCAGCGCCGCTCGCGCCGGGAACCGCCCTGGATCTTTCTGGTGATGAGCCGCGTGCGGGCGCCTACTTTAACTACCAGTCCTGCACGGCGGCATGGTCATTCACGCTTGCCGACGCCCGTTCGATCGCCGTCACCGCCTCCCATTGCGGCAAACCTGGAGATAAGGTCTGGGCCGGCACTGCTGACGGCGATTTTAGCTATCCCGCCGAGCCCATCGGCGAGGTCATTTACTCTGATTTCTATGCCGAAGACAGCCACGACCTCGATGTGGCCTTCATCGAGATCACTGGCAGCGCTGACTTCTATGTCCCCGGGCAAGTCAATAACAGCGTGGCTACCTCCCTAGCTCATTTGCCCCCTGAGGTATGCAAGCTTGGCCGCGTGACAGATAAGACGTGTGGAGCGCTATCCCATGACGCGGAAATGGCGCAGCTTAACTCGCAGGATCTCCAACGGGATTCGCTGGCTGCGAGGGCGCGCGTGTGCAGCACCAACGGCGATTCCGGCGGGCCGGTCTACGGCCAGGTGGAAGGCAAGGAAACCATCGTAGGGGTAGTCTCCGGCACGACGCAACGCCTCGAAGAAGGCCTCACCTGCGAGACCACGCAGACGGAAATGGAGTTGTCTTTCACCTTGGCTACCGATATTCAGCTGCTCGCCAAAGAGGTCTTGGGGCCCATGGCCTAAATCCGCTGCGCTGGTCTACGCTTGGTGGCATGCCGACTCCAGATTTTATTGTTCAGCTGCGCGAAAAGATTGGCCACGATCAGATCTTCGTGCCGGCCTGTAGCGCCGTCATTATTCGCGATGTGCCGGCAGACGCCGCGCTGTGGGAAGTTCCCTCCGTCCTGCTAGTAAAGCGTTCCGATAACGGTGTGTGGACGCCGGTGGAGGGAATCTGCGAGCCAGGTGAGGAAATTACCACCACTGCGCTGCGGGAAGTGAAAGAAGAAGTAGGGCTAGAAGCCAAGGTAGAAGCGCTCCTAGGCGTAGGGCAGTCCGGACCAGTGACCTATCCCAATGGCGATGAGTGCACCTTTATGGGCACGGCGCTGCGTGTGTCCGTAGCGGAGGGCGCAGAGCCAGTTATCAGCGATGAAGAAAATGCCGAGGCAGGTTGGTTCTCGGTGGCGCAGCTTCCCGATAGCGTTTCACGCCGCCACCGCCTCATGATTGCTGATGCCGTAGCCCAGATGAAACATCCCCGCGGCTTTGCTCCGCGTATGGGCTGGATGAAGCGCAGCGAGCAACCGGGGCTTTAGGTCTACTCTGCTGCGGCGTCGGCAAGCAGCTCGTATAGTTGCTGCGGATTGTGGGCGACGATGAGCTCTTGTGTAATGCTCTCGCACGCTGTGGCGATGTCTTCTTCATCGCCGCAGGCAATCACCGCAGTGTTGATGGTGATTAGGACCTTGCCCTGTCGCGCCAAGTCATAAAAGAGCGGGCAATCATCTGCAGTCCAGCGCCATGCCGTGGCATAGAAATCCTGTGCGCCTTGGCCCAGCCACGACGTCTCCAAGAGCAGATGGTCGCGGTAGAGATAGATGCCGTTTCGCTGCAAGCCGGCGAGTACCTGTCTGACTGCAGTCAGGTCCGCGCGCTCCCAAGCGATGAAGGTGATGGGGGAGGAGCTATGCATTAGCGGCGACCGTTGCGGCGCTTCCCACGCTCAAAGCTGGCGTCTGGCATAGTGGTTGCTCCTCCTTGCTATTTTTATTGACCTGTGTCGATGAGTGGCTCTTCCGGGCCTGTTTCCTTTTTGCCTTCCCACACCCAGCTGAGGAAGCGGGTGGAGCAAAGCAGCCAGTGTGCGGTGAGGAGAACAGGGATGGTGAGCGCAATGGCGTCGATAAGCTCGGAGCCATTGACCAATGCCAGCTGGTGGCCACCCATGCTGACGGTTCCCGGCGGGAACGTGCACGACCACCAAGCAGGGGAGTACGGAACCCACCGCGCCACATTGGGGTAGAAGGTAAACATCGCGTAGATGGACAGAGGAATGGCGATAATGAGGGCAGTAACGCCGTAGTAAATGGATACTGGGCCGGGGAAGAGAATCTGCATAGCCGTGGTGGACTGGCCTACTACGCCCAGTGGTACCCAGGCGGTAGCTGATTTCGCGCCGGTGAAATCCACCTTGCCATGCCATGCGGCCCAGTACACGCGAGCAAAGGTTGGTACCGCCGTTACCAGGGACATGAAGAAAAATATTGTGCCCATCACGTGGTACATCGGGCCGTAATCGTGGGCCAGCCAGCCGGACACGGACGCCGAAATCATAGGACCAACTAGCGGCAGGCCCCAGGTGAACTTCGGCTCGCCATCAAAGCGCGTGAGCTGGATAGCCCACGTAATGACCGTAACCGGACCACCGATCCAAAACCCTACGAGGCGGAAGGTAGGAATATCCGTAAGACCAGAAAGCGCGGCACCGAGCGCCAAGATTCCGATAAAGAACATGGACCATTCCGCCATAGTGGTGCGCTCGAAGCTGGGGTGGCGGTAGCGCAAGAAACCCGCGGTGAGAACGACAAAGATGACGCACGCAATGGCGGCAAAAATGCCGGCCAGGATCATCAAGCTTTCTTCCACGAGCAGGCGCGAAACGATGGAGGTGCCCATGAGGCTGCCTCCCCACGCGGGGCCAGGGGCTGGGAGTTGGCGGAATCTATCAGTCACACCCACATGTTAATTTCTTTCGGTCGGGCTATCAGAACTTTGCTGTCGTTATTACTGGTGAGAACCCTCGCTAAGTGTGCTTTTAGGGGCGGGGGTCAAGCCCGCAGGAATGTGTGTCTGGGATCGCAAGAAAAGGCTGGGGTACCGTTGTGCGTTCATACACCAAGGCGGCTATGAATGATGAGGATTCGCTATACCTTGGTGGAAAGCCGGATTTCGTTCGACCAGCTCCATATACTCATCCAAAAATCCAACCCACGAATTCGTCAGAAAGAGAAAGTTATCAAGGGCTACAATTACTGCTAGTAGTGAGTTCTCGCCATAATTTTGACCTAAAACTTTCTCAGCACGTCGTTTCGTAGCATTGGATACTGCAGGTTGGTCCAAAACGAAACTGTTCCATAACCGAGCTGAGTGAGCACACTTATTTCTCACGAATGTAAAAGAGCGCAATTGGCGCGCTAAATATTGTTTCTTTACGCCAAGAATGGAACAAGTCTTTGCGTAAACTCGGTTGTTGTCGTTTCGGAAGCTTACTGCTTTCGACAACGTACCAAAGGACAGTGCCTCGACTGCCACCCAAATTGGAACATCGTAAACCCACCTTTCAGCGTCGGATCCTGAGTCCTTTTGGTATTTGTGGAGGTATGGTTCCTTAGACCGCTTGAGCTCACTGATAATTAGATCGTGGGTGGGCCTCATAGCCGGATTTGGTGGGCGCCGGTAAGCAGTGGGCTGAAGATACTTCTCATAAGGAGAATGGATTTCACCTTCGCTGAGAGCAAAGGCCGTCCTGGCCGCAAGCTCTGCTTCTTGGAGACCGCGGAAAAGGAGAGAACGAAGTTCGATGTCCAACCGGTAGATGTTAACTATTTCATCCCACTGGGTGCCAAGAACGAATCTGGCTTCGTCCCCAGCTATGTCTTCTTGGAAGTACCGCATGTAGCCCGAAAAGCGGTAATAATTTTGGCGCTCAAGGAAATCTTTAGCAGATTTTTCGGAAGGAAGGATTAACCCGCGTTGCTGAATTAAACCTACTTGCTCTTGAATGCTTAGGAACTTCTTCCTGCGGTTCATTGCTTCAGCATAGCAAAGCCCCCCTCTCATATTGAGCTGTTCCTATGGGAAGCTTGGAGGGGGTATCGATTGACTAAAGTATAGCTCAAAATGCGCAATTTAAGTAATCATTTGCGCAAAATTTTGTTCTCGGGCCACGAATTTGGAAAACGCTGCGGTAGTCAATTAACAAGGAGTGGCCACCGCTAAGAATTAAGGGCGCTTGTCAATAGTGGGTGTAAAACCTCTGAATCCAAAGTGCACAGAGGATCTGCAAAGCCCCCAAAGGCCACTCAGCAATATGGGGGCCTAGGATGGCGCATAGCTGGTGGCGAGAGGGGGCGTCGGCTAGCGCAGCCTTAGCAGTCGTAGTACATCTCAAATTCCTGCGGGGTCGGGCGCAGGCGAACGGGGTTAATCTCGTTTTCGTACTTGTAGTCGATGTAGGTCTCGATGAGATCCTCGGTGAAAACATCGCCTTCGGTGAGGAAGTCCATGTCCTCCTGCAAGGCCTTCAAGGAAGCCTCGAGGGAGGTTGGTGCCTGTGGGATGGACTCAGCCTCTGCCGGCGGCAGCTCATAGAGGTCCTTATCCACCGGAGCATGCGGCTCGATGCGGTTCTTTACGCCGTCGATGCCGGCCATCATCATGGCGGCAAAACCCAAGTACGGGTTGCCGGATGGGTCTGGAGCGCGGAATTCAATGCGCTTTGCCTTCGGGTTAGAACCGGTAATCGGGATACGGATTGCAGCGGAGCGGTTGCGCTGGGAGTAAACCAGATTAATTGGTGCTTCGAAGCCTGGGACCAGGCGGTGATAGGAGTTCAGCGTTGGGTTGGTGAACGCAAGAACGGCACCAGCGTGGTGGAGAATACCGCCGATGTAGTAGCGGGCGATATCGGAAAGGCCGGCGTAGCCAGCCTCATCATGGAACAGCGGCTTGCCGTCTTTCCACAGGGACATATGGGCGTGCATGCCGGAACCATTATCGCCCGCCAGCGGCTTGGGCATGAAGGTTGCGGTCTTGCCCCACTGCTGCGCGGTCTGCTTGATGACGTACTTGAAGGTCTGAATGTCATCGCCCGCGTGCAACATGGAATTGAAGCGGTAGTTGATTTCGTTTTGGCCGGCGCCCACCTCGTGGTGGAAGCGCTCGATCTGGAAGCCAACCTTCTGCAGGTTTTCCACCATGGCGTCACGGACCTCACCGTGCTTGTCATACGGCGCGGTGGGGAAGTAGCCGCCCTTCAGACGGGTCTTGTAACCCGTATTCGGGGTGCCGTCGAAGTTGGTCTCGCTATCGCGGTTCCACCAGCCTTCATCGGAATCTACCTCGTAGAAGCCATGCTCGACGTCGGTGCTAAAACGCACGGAGTCAAATAGGTAGAACTCGGCCTCGGCGCCAAAATTACAGGTATCTGCAATACCGGTGGACTGCAGATACTCTTCCGCCTTGCGTGCGATGTTTCGCGGATCGCGGGAGAAAGGCTCAAAGGTAAAAGGATCGTGGACAAAGAACTTGATGTTCAGGGTCTTGGCCGTGCGGAACGGATCAATGTGCGCGGTGGCTGGATCCGGCAGCAGGGTCATATCGGATTCATCGATGGTGGTAAATCCGCGGATGGAGGAGCCGTCGAAGGCAAGGCCGTTTTCGGCATCTTCTACGGTGAACTCATCTGCTGGGATGGAAAAGTGGTGCTCGGTGCCTGGGACGTCCGTAAAACGGATATCGACGAATTTTACGTCCTCGTCCTGAATAAATTGGACGATGTCCTGCACTGTCTCGAAAGACACGTTTGTCTCCTCGTTGTTGACCGGTGAATTGTCTCTCTATAGCCTACTAGGTTCTCGCCGCAGGCATCGCGATTCCCTTCGTTTCACATCTCACTTTGTGCCCGCTAGATTGGTGGTCATGGCAGATAAGCGTACGTGGCTCGACGGGCCGAATATTCCGGGCGAATACGATGATATGGAAGGCCCAGGCCGCTGGCCGGGCGAAAAGCTGGGTCTTCCGGAGTCCGGACCGGGGTCACTAGCTTCCGTTGGCCGCCGCGCCGGCGCTGTGGCAATTGACTGGATTGTGTGCATGCTCATTGCCAATTTGATCCACATGTTTACTACGGAACTCGGCGGTGTGGCTTTCTTGGGCTACGCGCTGTGGGTAATCATGGGCATTGTGTGCGGATGGCTTTTTGCCCGCACCCCAGGCATGCTGCTTTTGGGCATGGGCGTGGCGCGTCTCGATGTCCCCGGTGCCCGCGTGGGGTTGTGGCGCGCGGCGTTGCGCACGGTGCTAACTGGAGTGCTTTTCCCAGCGGCCATGGTGGATGCGGATGGTCGCGGCATGCACGATCGCGCCACCGGCACCATCGTTATTCGTTCCTAAGTCGTCGGACTATTCGGGGCAAAAGAAAATCCCTGCCACACCTCGTACGGTGCGGCAGGGATTCGCTTTAAGCGCCTACTTATTCTTCTTACGCTGCTGGGCGCGGCGCATACGGCGGTTCATTCCGGCCATGTTTTGCGCCTGGTGGGGAACTGGGCCCTTGGGCATGCCCGGGGTGGTACCCGGCATCGAATCCATGGCCTCAATGCGGCGGATGTTTTCGTAGGTCTCGTTCTTATTGAAGTTGCGCGGCAGCTTCATGACCTTATTGCGTAGCTTGGAAACAGGAACCTCGTCTTCGCCGTTGCCCACGAAGATTTCGTAGATTGGAACGCCGCCGGCGATCTTGTCTACCCGCTTCTTGAGCTGGTTCAGGGTGGGGCGCACGCGGTTCTTATTGCCCTCGCAGACGAAGATGACGCCGGCGTTGCCGATGACGCGGTGGATAAGATCCTGCTGGCGGGTGGCGGCTACGCCGGTCTTGACGGACCACACGATGCCCACGGTATTGCGCAGCTGCTGCTCCAAAGCCCAGCCGGCGGCACCAGGCTGATCTTCTACGCGCTTGTACATATCGCGTTCAAGGCGGCGGGTAAAAAGGAACATTGCGAGCAGCGCGCCGATGCCCAAACCCAAGATGAGCATGAACCACTCGCCGCGGAATAATAGGCCAATGAGGAAGAAGAGCAAGCCCATACCCAAGAAGGCGCCCAGCATGATGGGGATAAGCGCCTTATCCTGCTTGCGCTGCATATTGAATGCCTGCCACATCTGGGACCAGGTTTGCTTACGCTGCTGGCGCTTGGCCGCGCGTTCTTGCTTCTTTGCAGCCTTTAGTGCTGCCTTATCATCTTTCGCCATGGCTCCTACTTTAAAGGTCAACGGGCATAAATGTTAAAACGGCCCACGCGAAAGCGCAGGCCGTTATGAAAACGTTGGGGTTAGCGGATGGTGGCCGCCGCCGAGTTCGCATTAGCCTGGGTCTTGGCCATGCGGGTGGTTACTGGAGTCTCCTCCGATGGACCGTACTTCTCCAGCAGAGTAGAGGCCTCCTGAGCGGTAGCACCCTGGGAGGTCGCAGCTAAGTGCTTGAGGTTTTCCGGCAGTTCGAAGCCGCGCTTTTCCATGGCCTGCACATAAAGGCGGCCGGCGCGGTAGGACGAGCGTACCAGCGGGCCGGACATGACGCCGCCGAAGCCGAGCTCCTTGGCTAGCTTGGAGTGGGCGACGAACTCCTCTGGGCGCACCCAGCGCTCAATCGGGTGGAAGCGCGGGCCGGGGCGCAGGTACTGGGTGATGGTGATGATATCGCAGCCGGCAGAGCGCAGGTCGAGCAAGGCTTCCTCGACCTCATCCTCAGTCTCACCCATGCCCAAGATCAAGTTGGACTTGGTAATGAGGCCATAATCATGTGCCTGGCGGATTACATCCAGGGAACGCTCGTAACGGAAGGCCGGGCGGATGCGCTTGAAGATGCGCGGTACGGTCTCCAAGTTATGCGCGAAAACCTCCGGTTTGGCTTCGAAGACCTCTTCGAGCAGGTCCGGCTTGCCGGAGAAATCCGGAGTCAGGTTCTCCACGCCGGTGTGCGGGTTGAGCTCGTGGATCTTGCGCACGACCTCGGCGTAGAGCCAAGCGCCTTCATCCGGCAGATCATCGCGGGTTACACCGGTAATGGTGGTGTAGTTAAGGTCCATTTCCTGGATATTTTCCGCCACGCGGCGCGGTTCGTCGCGGTCTAGCTCCTCTGGCTTGCCGGTGGCAATATCGCAGAAGTCGCAGCGGCGGGTGCACTTATCGCCACCGATGAGGAAGGTAGCCTCGCGGGATTCCCAGCACTCGTGGATATTCGGGCAGCCTGCCTCCTGGCACACGGTGTGCAGGGAGGCCCCGGCCACGCGGGACTTCATGTCCTCATAGCCCGGACCGGTGCGAACCTGGTTGCGGATCCAGCGTGGCTTTTGTTCGATGGGTGACTCCGCATTCTTCTTTTCAATGCGGAGCATCTTGCGTCCTTCAGGCTTAACAGTCACAAAAACTCACTTTATCGGTTGATGGTGGTGATGGCTAATAGCTCTTCTAGGTATAAGTCGCCGCGGTCACATCCTATTCCGCGCCAGCCCCAAACTAGGGTTCTTGCCGCGCTTGCCGACGCCTCTGTCTAGCCCTTTCATTCGCTAACTTCGTGGGATCAGGGGCTGAGCCAAAGGTGTGGTCGGCGACAATGAGGCGGCCCGAGAGGGCGTCATCAAGCGCCTGCAAAAGCGGTTGGGTGGCATCCTCGAGGCTGACCTGGCGTCCGAGCTCCAGCGATAGGGTGGTGACATCGGCGTCATCGATGCCACAGGCCACGATGTGGTCGTAGTATTCCAAAGTATTGCAGCAGTTAAGCGCCAAACCGTGCATGGTCACCCCGCGGGTAATGCGGATTCCAAGAGCGGCAATCTTGCGGTCACGCTTCGGGGCGGCGGGATCCTTGGCTTCGGTGGTGGAAGGAACCCACACGCCTGAGCGGCCATCGATGCGCCCGGCGGTGGTCACCCCCATCTGGCGGACCGTCTGGATGGTGGCTTCCTCGAGGCGGCGGACATAGTCGACGACGTCGACGGGCTCAGCCAGCTTGATAATGGGGTAGATGACTAGCTGGCCTTCGCCATGCCAGGTGATGCGCCCGCCGCGATCTACGGTGATAACGGGCAGGCCGTTATCTGGCATATCTTCCGGTTGGGTGCGCTTGCCGGCGGTATAGATATTGGGGTGTTCGACTACGAGCACCACATCGTCTTGTTCCCCCTTGGCGCGCGCGGCCGCTACCTCGGCCTGGTAGTCCCAGGCCTCCTGGTAGTCCATCCGGCCCAAGAAACGGACCTCTAGTGGTTTATCGGAGGCGCGGATAGAGCGCTCGGCGGGGAAGAAGGGATCGCGTGGTGCAGTCATAGCCTCAAAGTTTCCTCTGGTGCGGTGGACAAAGCAAAGCGGGAGGATGCGCGTGGCACACCCTCCCGCGTAGGGAGTCGAATTAGTCCAGACCGTTGGCGGATGCGTAGGCGGCGGCATCCATCAGCTCGCCTGCCTCATCCACCTCGACCTCGAAGAGCCAGCCCTCGCCAAACGGGTCGTTGTTGATGACAGCGTAGTCATCGTGCACGGCCTCGTTGACGGCCTTTACGGTGCCGGTGACAGGGGAGTAGAGGTCAGAGACGGACTTGGTGGATTCGACCTCGCCGCAGGACTCGCCGGCGGTGACGGTATCGCCCACCTCAGGCAGCTCGGCGAAGACGACCTCGCCCAGGCGGTCGGCTGCTACGGAAGTAATGCCGATGCGTACGGTGGCGCCGGCAACGGCGTCAGCGGCGGCGTTGACCCACTCGTGGTCTTCGGAGTAGGAGAAATCTTGTGGAAGGTTAGCCATGGTGATGTAGTCCTTTCGGGCTGGGTGAGATGATGTTTACTTCTCGCGCTTGTAGAACGGCAACGCGGTTACTTCAAAAGGATAGCGCTTGCCGCGAATCTCTACCTCGATTTCAGCGCCAGGTTCGAGATTGGCGCTGGTTTTCAGCAGCGCGATGGCCACTGGGTGTCCCAAGGTGGGGGAAGGCTGCCCGGAGGTGACCGTGCCTACCTTCTTTTCTCCCACGAATACCTCGGCGCCGGCACGCGCTGCGCGGCGCTGCTTAGAGGTAAGGCCGGTGATCGCTACCTGGGGGCCTTCGGCAGCGCGCTGGCGGATAACCTCGGAGCCGACGAAGTCGGCTTCCTTCTTAGCAAAGGCACGGGACATACCCGCCTCGACCGGGGTGATATCGCGGGAGAGCTCGTTGCCATAGAGCGGCATACCGGCTTCAAGGCGCAGCGAATCGCGGGCGGCTAGGCCACATGGCTTGAGGTCATATTCCGCACCTGCCTTGAGTAGCTCTTCCCATAGCTGCGGGGCATCGGAGTTATACACGATGAGCTCGAAGCCATCCTCGCCGGTATAGCCAGTGCGCGCGATAATCGCGAAGGTGCGCGCTACCTTACCCATGGTGGCGGCGTAGTAGCCGAGGTTATAAACCTCGTCCTGCTTATTGTCTTCTACCAACGGCACGAGGATTTCTGCGGCCTTTGGGCCCTGCACGGCGATCATGGCGACGTCGCGGGACTCGTTCTTCAAGCTCACATCGAAGCCCTCAGCGCGCTTGTTGAGCTCCTCCCACACGGTATCGGCGTTGCCGGCATTCGGCACGACGAGGAACTTATCCTCCTCAAAGCGGTAAGTAATGAGGTCATCGATGATGCCGCCATCGGCTGCGGCAATCATGGAGTACTTGGCTTTGCCTACCTTGAGGGGCTCAAAGTTGGAGATGAAGGCATAGGACAAGAACTTGGCGGCATCAGCGCCGTTGACCCAGATTTCACCCATGTGGGACAGGTCAAAGAGGCCGGCGTTGTTGCGTACTGCGCGGTGCTCATCCAGTTCGTTCTGGTACTTCAGCGGCATATTCCACGGACCGAAGGCGGTAAACGTGGCGCCGAGTTTTTCGTGCTCGGCATGAAGAGGGGAGGTCAAAAGGTCGGTCATAATTACTCCTCAGAATCGGCGATATCGAAAGCTTCAGGCGGCGGGCAGCTGCAGACCAAGTTGCGGTCGCCGTAGGCCTCGTCGATGCGGCGCACCGGCGGGAAGTACTTGTAGCTTTGGCGCAAAGATTTCACCGGCCACGCGGCCTTCTCACGGCTAAAGTCAAAGTCCCATGCATTGGCGCTAACGGACTCTGCGGTAAATGGTGCGTGGTGGATTACGGAGTCCTCGTAGGACACTTCGCCGTCGATAATTTCTTGGATCTCGGCCCGGATGGTATGCATGGCTTCAATGAAACGATCCAGCTCGCCCAAGTCTTCGGACTCGGTGGGCTCGACCATAAGGGTGCCGGCCACAGGGAAAGCCAGGGTGGGGGCGTGGAAGCCAAAGTCTACGAGGCGCTTGGCTACGTCCGCAGCGGTGACCCCGGAGGCATCGGTAAGCGCGCGCAGATCCAGAATGCACTCGTGGGCAACCAAGCCAGCATTGCCGGTATAGAGCACCGGGAAGGAATCTTCCAAGGATTTGGCGAGGTAGTTCGCGCCTAAAATTGCGTGGGCGGAAGCCTGCTCCAGACCTTGTGCACCGGTCATAGCTAGGTACGACCAGGAAATCGGCAGCACGCCGGCCGAGCCGTACTTAGTATTGGTAATCGGGACACCCTGACCGACCGGGGTAGCGGTGGTGGCATCCAACTGCGGATCTGCGGCATTGGTGGGCAAGAAAGGAATGAGGTGCTCCGCCACTGCCACCGGACCCACGCCCGGACCGCCACCGCCGTGCGGAATAGTAAAGGTCTTGTGCAGGTTGAGGTGGGAGACATCGCCACCGAATTGGCCTGGACGGGCCCAGCCGGTTAGCGCGTTCATATTTGCCCCGTCGATGTAGACCTGGCCGCCCACCGCGTGGACCTTCTCGCATACATCGCGCACCTCTGGGTCAAAGACGCCGTGGGTGGACGGGTAGGTCACCATAATGCCAGCGATGTGGTTGCCGTGCTTGGCAATCTTGTCATCCAAATCCGCCAGGTCAATAGAGCCGTCTTCGGCCGTCTTGACCACAACAACGCGCAGGTTAGCCAGCGTAGCTGAGGCCGCATTCGTGCCGTGGGCAGAAGCCGGAATGAGCACGACATCGCGCTCATTATCGCCATTGGCCACGTGGTAGCGACGGATAGCCAGCAAGCCTGCTAGCTCACCCTGGGACCCGGCATTGGGCTGGATGGACACCCTGGCATAACCGGTAAGCTCGGCCAACCAGCCTTCAATCTCCTCGACCAATGCACGCCAGCCGGCGGTGGTTTCTTCCGGAGCGTAGGGGTGGATGCCTGCAAACTCCGGCCGGGAAATGGGCTCCATGGCGGCGGTGGGGTTGAGCTTCATCGTGCAGGAACCCAGCGGGATCATGGTCCGGTCAAGAGCCAGGTCCTTATCGGCCAGCTTGCGCAGGTAGCGCAGCATCTGGGTCTCGGAATGGATGCGGTTGAAGATCTCGTGCTGGAGTGGCTCCTCGCTGCGCTGTAAGTTCTCCGGCAAGGCAAAATCTGCTTCGACCGCCTCGGCACCGAAGGCTTGGGCAAGCTTGGCGACGTCCCCCTTTGTCGCCGACTCACCAAAGGACACCGATACCTTGTCCTCGCCAATGGTGCGCACGAGGTAGCCCTCCTGTTGAAGGCCTGCCTTAATGGCAGCGGCATCGACGCCGGAAACGGTAATGGTATCGAAGAAGTCCTCGGTGACCAGCTGCTTTCCGGCATCCTTGAGCGACTGTGCAAAGGAAGAAGCAAGCCCGTGGATGCGTTGGGCGATGGCTTTGAGGCCTTGCGGACCGTGGTAGACGGCGTACATGGAAGCGACGTTGGCTAGCAGTGCCTGTGCAGTGCAGATATTGGAGGTGGCGCGCTCGCGGCGGATGTGCTGCTCGCGGGTCTGCAGTGCCAAGCGGTATGCCGGGCGGCCATCTGCATCCTTGGATACGCCGACAATGCGGCCAGGCATCTGGCGCTTGAGCTTTTCCGTGACTGCCATATAAGCAGCGTGCGGGCCGCCGAAGAAGAGCGGAACGCCGAAGCGCTGGGAGGAACCGAGCACGATATCGGCGCCTAGCGAGCCAGGGCCTTCCAGCAGGAGCAGGGAGAGTGGGTCGGTGGCCACGGTAGCTAGGGCACCGCGGGTATGCAGCTCCTCGATAAGGGTAGAGGGGTCAAAGATATCGCCCTCGGTGCCGGTGTAGGCAATAACGGCGCCAATAAGGTCTTCACCCACGAGGCCTTCCCGCAAGTCTACGATTTCTACCTCGAGGTCAATCGCGCGGGCGCGTTCCGCGGCGACGGTGAGTACCTGCGGGTGCAGGCGAGAATCGAGCACCACGCGGCGGCCCTTCTTCACCGCGCGGGACATAAGTCCCACCGCTTCTGCCGTAGCAGAAGCCTCATCCAGCAAGGAGGCGTTGGCGATGGGCAGACCAGTCAGCGATTCAATCATGGTCTGAAAGTTCAGCAGCGCCTCGAGGCGTCCTTGAGAGATCTCTGGCTGGTATGGGGTATAGGCGGTATACCATCCGGCATCTTCCAGCAGACCGCGGCGGATGACCGCGGGAGTGAGGGTGTCAGAAAACCCTTGCCCGTAAAAGGACTTCAGCACCGTGTTCTGGTTGGCATACTCCCGCAGCGTGGCCTGGGCTTCATCCTCCGAGAGTGCTTCAGGAAGCTGAGGCAGTTCTGCCGCGCGGATCGTGGACGGAATGGCGGCATCGACCAGCGCGTCCACGCTGTCGTAGCCTACCTTCGCCAGCATCGTGGCCTGCTCCTTAGAATCCGGCCCTAGGTGGCGGGAGATGAATTCCATGTCAGTGAGACTCCTTTGTGGGGGACAATGGCTGTAACCGTCCCAATTATATGTTTAATAATGGGTGAGCCGATCCTTCTTTGGAAACTTTTATGCAGCTTGTCACTGTCTAATCTCGTCTCTAGTGCGTTCACCATGGGCTTAGATACAAGGCCCCCGCATACCCCCGAATAAGAGGAGAAGGGTAGGTCGGGCGAGGGTGGATCTATTACCCCCCGCTTGGCACCCCAGACAAAGCTAAAGCCTCTTAACCCCACAGTGGGGCTAAGAGGCTTTAAGCGGCGATAGAACCTTTAAACTTCGAGGTCGGCCTGGAAGTCTGCGGTCTGCAGGCGATCCTTAATGGTGGTGATGAAGCGGCCTGCGTCCGCACCGTCAACCACCTGGTGATCGTAGGTGAATGGTAGGTAGCACATCTGGCGGATAGCGATGGCGTCCTGGCCGTTCTCGTTGACAACGACCGGGCGCTTCTCGATGGCCGCGGTGCCCAGGATGCCGGCCTGTGGTGGAACCAAGATCGGGGTGTCGAGCATGGCGCCCTCAGAACCGATGTTGGTCACGGTGAAGGTGGCACCGGTGAGATCGTTCGGCTTCAGCTTGTTATTACGGGCCTTATCGGCCAGCTCTGCAATCTGCTGCGCAATCTGCGGCAGGGTCATGTCCTGCGCCTTGTGGATGACCGGGGTGAGCAGGCCCTTCGGGGTGTCAACCGCAATAGCGATATTGACGTCCGAGTGGTAGGTCATCTCCTTGGTCTCTGGATTGTAGGACGCATTGACGTTCGGGTGGGAGACCAGAGCCTCAGCGGTGGCCTTCACGATGAACGGCAGGAAGGACAGGTTGGCACCGTGCTTGTCGATGAATGCCTGCTTATTCTTCTTGCGCATATCCCAAATAGCAGTCATATCGACTTCCTGCACGTGGGTAAGCTGTGCGGAAATCTGCAGCGCCTCTACCATCTTGGAGGCGGTGATCTCGCGAATGCGGTTGACCTTCTGCGTGGTGCCGATAAGCTCCTGCTTAGCCGGATCCACGGACTTAGTGGACCAGCGAGCACGCGGGGAGTTATCGGACTGTGCGCTGGACTTGGTAGGTGCTTCGCCCTCACCAGCAGCGGCGAGCACGTCCTGCTTGCGGATTCGTCCACCTACGCCGGTGCCCTCGACGGTGTTGAGGTCTACGCCGTGCTTATCAGCCAGCTTGCGTACCAGCGGGGTGACATAAGGAACGTTGTCGCCATTGTTGACCTTGGTGGAGGTGTTCAGGGAGGAATCCTGCTTGGTTTCCTTCTTCTCCTCGGCCTTTGGCTCCGGCTTCTTCTCTTCCTTTTCTTCGGCCCGTGGCTCTTGCTTCTTTTCTTCCTTTGGCTCTGGCTTGTCCTCGGAGGAGGATGCGGTGGCGTTTTCGTCGCCGATGCGGGCGATGACTTCGCCGACCTCGATGGTGTCGTCCTCGTCGGCGAGGATTTCTACCAGGGTGCCTGCTACTGGGGAAGGAATTTCGGTGTCGACCTTGTCGGTGGAGACCTCGAGCAGTGGCTCGTCTACCTCGACGGTGTCGCCGACGGACTTCAGCCACTGGGTGATGGTGCCTTCGGTGACGGATTCGCCGAGTTCTGGCATTTCTACATCGGCTGCGTCACCAGAGCCGCCCTTAGAAGAGTCAGCCTTCTTCTCTTCCTTTTCTTCGGCCCGTGGCTCTTGCTTCTTTTCTTCCTTTGGTTCTGGCTTGTCCTCGGAGGAGGATGCGGTGGCGTTTTCGTCGCCGATGCGGGCGATGACTTCGCCGACCTCGATGGTGTCGTCCTCGTCGGCGAGGATTTCTACCAGGGTGCCTGCTACTGGGGAAGGAATTTCGGTGTCGACCTTGTCGGTGGAGACCTCGAGCAGTGGCTCGTCTACCTCGACGGTGTCGCCGACGGACTTCAGCCACTGGGTGATGGTGCCTTCGGTGACGGATTCGCCGAGTTCTGGCATTTCTACATCGGCTGCGTCACCAGAGTCGCCGTTAGAGGAATCAGCCTTCGGCTCTTCCTTAGTTTCTTGTGCTTTTTCCTTGCCCTCATCAGCGGAGGAATCGTTGGATGCGGAGCCTGCCTCATCCTCATCACCGATGATGGCGATGACTTCGCCGACCTCGATGGTGTCATCCTCGTCAGCCTTGATTTCAATAATGGTTCCGGCTACGGGGGAGGGGATTTCGGTGTCGACCTTGTCGGTGGAGACCTCGAGCAATGGCTCGTCTACCTCGACGGTGTCGCCGACGGACTTCAGCCACTGCGTGATGGTGCCTTCGGTAACGGATTCGCCCAGCTCGGGCATCTCAACGGAGTTCGCCATGAGTTATAAGACTCCTCGAAAGTTGGAAGTGTTCTATCGCTACCCGACAATCTTACAGCGTGATGCTCACCCTCGTGCAGATGTGGGGTTAGTAACTACCCTCCTTCCGGGTAAGCTAGGGAATTATGTTCAACCCCTTCCGTCGCAATAAGTCCAGATCGTCGCTGCGACCACCCCGCGGACCGGGGGAGACCATCCGCCCGGAGGACGCACAGGATTTAAAGCAATGGGCCGCCGGAAAGCTATATGTAGAGGCCTTTGTGGAGCCGGAAACAGTAGTCAATGAGATGTCTGTCGTCGTTGTCGATGAAAACGGCGAGTTTATTCGCCGTCGCATCGGTGGACCAAAGGGTATCGATGCCGTGGCTAAATTATTGAACTGCGATATATATGACGTGGAAGAAACCGGCTACCCGCAGCGCATGCGTGAGCGCATGGAAAGACAGCGCATTTTGCGTAAAAGGGAAGAACAAAAGCAACGCCGCGCCCGGTTCGAGCGCGGCGAAAATCCTGATACAGGGCGAGACTTAAGCTAGGTCAACGTCCTCGCGTAAATACACCTGAGATCCCTTGCGCCGAAATTCGGCAGATTTTTCCTGCATGCCTTCTTGTGGTGCAGTACCGTTCGCGGCCTCACGGACTTGCTCGCCTAGCGTGGGCATACCCAGCTCGGCCATGTGCCCGCCGAACATATCGCGAATGTCTTGGCTGATGCGCATGGAGCAGAACTTTGGCCCGCACATAGAACAAAAGTGTGCGGTCTTTGCTGGCTCTGCCGGCAGTGTTTCGTCATGATAAGCCTGCGCGGTTTCCGGGTCGAGGGAGAGCGCAAATTGGTCATTCCAACGAAATTCAAAGCGGGCTTTGCTCATAGCATCGTCCCAGGCGCGGGCGCCTGGATGCCCCTTAGCGACGTCCGCGGAGTGCGCCGCAATCTTATAGGTAATGACCCCTGTCTTAACATCATCGCGGTTAGGCAGTCCCAAGTGCTCCTTGGGAGTGACATAGCACAACATGGCCGTACCGCCCATGGCGATATGGGCGGCACCGATAGCGGAAGTGATGTGGTCATAGCCAGGGGCAATATCAGTAACTAGCGGGCCGAGGGTATAGAAGGGGGCATCTGAGGCCCAGTCTTGCTCCAGCTCGTTGTTTTCTTGAATCATGTTGAGCGGCACGTGCCCGGGCCCTTCCACCATCACTTGCACGTCATACTCCCACGCGCGGCGGGTCAGCTCGCCGATGGTCTTAAGCTCAGCAAATTGGGCGGCGTCGTTTGCATCGGCAAGGCTGCCGGGACGCAGGCCGTCGCCAAGTGAAAATGCAACATCGTACTGGGCGAAGATCTCGCACAACTCATCAAAGTGCTCGTAGAGGAAAGACTCCTTGTGGTGAGCAAGGCACCATCCCGCCATGATGGAACCCCCGCGGCTGACTATGCCGGTCACGCGATTGCTCGCCAGCGGTACGTAGGCCAAGAGCACACCGGCGTGGATGGTCATATAGTCCACGCCTTGTTCGCATTGTTCAATGACGGTATCGCGGAAGATTTCCCAGGTCAGATCTTCTGCTACGCCATTGACCTTTTCCAAAGCTTGGTAGATGGGTACGGTGCCGATAGGAACCGGGGAGTTGCGCAGGATCCATTCACGGGTGGTGTGGATATCGTCACCAGTGGAAAGGTCCATTACGGTGTCCGCGCCCC
>OCJN01000019.1_pt1 | contig 147369 bp, 137 predicted proteins | sample 1480731 | NCBI WGS metagenome assembly OCJN01 (sample SAMN05301479, study PRJEB22388) | human skin metagenome | isolation source: Infant 1 DOL 23 skin | host: Homo sapiens | place: USA: Pittsburgh, Magee-Womens Hospital of UPMC | collected 2013/2014 | reverse complement strand
GCGCATCACCTTGCCAAGGTGAGGGTCGCGAGTTCGAGTCTCGTCATCCGCTCCATATAGCCGCTCCCGAAAGGGGCGGCTTTTTCTATGTCTTCTGCCGTGTGTGGTGCGATACGCTTGCCCTTAGAAAGTCAAAAACACTCGACGGAGGAGGGATGATGCCACGCACACTGGTGGTGCCGCTAGTAGTGGGAGCTTGCGGCTGCGCGTCTTTTGTTTCGGGAACTGTGCTTTTCTTTGTGGGCCTTAATGTGGCAGATGCGGGTGACGGCGACGGCAGCGCGGCGTTTCCTTTGGCACTTATCGGCGTAGGTACCGTCTTGTTTATTGCTTCACTGATGACTTCTGGTCCGCTTTTTAGTGCCCGAAAGATGGAGCGGGACTAAAGCGAGGCCCGTTGGAATTGAGTCAACTTGCCTTAGATAGTGATAAATACCTCTTTTTATTTCCAAATAGGAACTCCTTCCCACCTCAAGCCGACAAATGTCTCGACGCCCTGCTTGTCGCGATTGCTGTTCTAGCAAGCCCCGCGGCTAGTATGTCTGACAATTCAACTTGTGCATTTCCAACAGCAAAGGAGCTATCTATGGGCTACCGCTTACCTTGGCTGCGCCGTACGGCCGCAGCAGTAGGCACTGCAGCACTGGTTCTTGGCGGGTCGTTGCCTGCCGCAATCGCGCACGACTCCGTTATTGGTGGTTCGGTCAAAGACGGCGAACAACTCGATGAGTTCCCTAAGGAAATCACCCTCGAGTTTTCTGGCATTCCCAAGGAAGATTTCAATACCTTCGCCGTGACCAACGCGGATACGGGAGAGAAGCTTTTTAGCCAAGAGCCGAAGCTCCATGAACGGGACCTCACCATTGAAACTCCAGCGGACGTCAATCCTGGCCCAGGCAACTACCAAGTTGGTTTCCAAATCACGTCCTCGGATGGACACGCTACCCGCGGCGGAGTGAAATTTTCCGTCAAGGGTGAGGCCTCAGAGAACACCGAGGCGCCCGATTCTAAATCGATAGAAGCCCGCGGCGATGAGGGCCTGTCAATGCCGCTGAAAATCATTCTGGGGGTGGGCGGCGTTCTGGCAATTGCCGCAGTAGTTGCCCTATTTATTGCCAAGTCTCGTCGCATTGATTCGGAAGGTGAAAAATAATGTCTAAGATTTCTAACATTGCCCTTGTAGGCCTGACAGTGGCCGGCCTCGCCCTGGCAGGTTGCTCCCCACAGAACCAAAATGACTCCACCGAGTCGAAGGCGGATGCCACCACCAGCGCTGCGGAGAAGTCCTCCTCCGCCGCAGCCGAGGACCTGACCTTCGAAGATGCCGTTGTGCGCGCCAATGAGGACAAGGACATGACTGCCATTTTTGGCACCCTGGTGAACCACACCGATAAGGACATCGCTATCACCGGTTTTTCCACCAGCCTTAATGCCAAGGTGAACCAGATCCATGAGACTGTTGACGGCAAGATGCAAGAAATGTCGAGCCCGTTGGTGGTTAAGGCCGGCGAATCCCACGAACTTGCACCGGGCGGTGACCACTTCATGCTCATGGAAATGGAAAGCCACATCGCTCCCGGCGAATCCCTTGACCTTAAGGTGAAGCTTGAAGGCGGCGAAGAGCTCGATCTGGGTGAGATCCAAACGCGTAGCATGCCTGCCGGGGATGAGGACTACGGCGATATGGAGGGCCACGATATGTCCCACATGGAGTACGGAGAAATGTCCCACAACAAGGAAGGCCACGACCACTAGTCATGTCTGGATTCAGCAGAAGGGGCTTTCTCACTGGCGCTGCGGTATCGACTAGCGCCTTCGCGTTGGCAGGCTGCAATATCCAGGGGTCTTCCCCAGGTGCTGAGGCCCAGGAGCAGCCCGCGCTTGCCGACGCCCTCGTGGCTTTTGACGGCGAGCATCAGGCGGGCATTGCTACCGCAGAGCAGGCTCACCTGAATCTGGTGGGGTTTGACCTTAAAAGGGGCGTCGACAAGCGGAAGTTTGCCAACCTCATGAAGCTGTGGACCGAGGACGCCCGCGCGCTGTGCACCGGGGAGCCGCCGCTAGGTACGCTGGAGCCGGAAATGGTGCAACAGCCCGCCAACTTGACCATCACCTGTGGTCTAGGCCAGAAGGTTTTCTCCCTGCTCGGCGTGGAGAAACCACACTGGCTGGGAGGTGTGCGTTCCTTCGACCGCGATAAGCTGGAACACAAGTGGGGACAAAGCGATATCGTCTTGCAGATTTGCTGCGATGATCCTCTGATGAATACCTACGCCCTGCGTCATATGGTGCGTGCCAGTGAGCATTATGCCAGTGTGAAGTGGCTGCAGCAGGGGTTTATTAATGCCTATGGCAGCCAAGAAAAGGGCGCTACCGCGCGCAATATGTTCGGCCAAAAGGACGGCATCGTTAATCCGCGCAGCGAGGAAGATTTTGCGGCCCAAGTGTGGATCGATAAGGGGCCGAAGTGGGCGCAAGGCGGAACGGCGATGGTAGTGCGTCGCATTCGCATGAATGTGGATACGTGGGAGAAGCTCGATCGCTCCTCCCGCGAAAATGCGGTGGGCCGCAAGCTTGACACCGGCGCCCCGCTTACTGGAGAGGATGAGTTTGATGCCGCGGACTTCAACGCGGTGGATGACTATGGTCTGCCGGTGATTGATAAAAACTCACACATGGCCCTTGCCGCCCCGCCGGCGGATCATCCAGAGCAGCGCATCCTGCGCCGCCCGTATAACTATGAGCTGGCTCCCGATGGCAAGGAAGGGCAGCTGTCCAATATCGGCCAGGTTTTCATCTGCTACCAACAGGATCCCACCAAGCAATTCGAGCCTATCCAGGCCCGTTTGGATAAATCTGACCTGATGAATGAGTGGCTGACCCATATCGGCTCCGCTATGTATTTCTGCCCGCCGGGCACCCTCGATGCGGATGGACGCGAATCATGGTGGGCAAAATCGCTTTGCGAGCACGCAGGGTTGTAGAATAGCTATCCGTAAATTTAAATAGCGGAAGCGGCCAGGTATGCCGCCGACGCACGAGCGCAAAAAGGAGCGCGATTATGGCGGAACTCATCCCCGCAGTACCGGTCAATTACGATTCCTTCACCGTACCCGCCGGCCAGGCCGTGGGTGCAGCAATGCGAGAGCTCAACCTTCCCAACAAGGGCCCAGAGGCTGTCGTAGTCGTTCGCAGCGAGGACGGCACTCTCTTTGATTTGTCGCATACCCCCGACACGGAATCCACCTTCACCCCGGTTGCCGCCTGCGAGGAAGACGGCCGCGCCGTCGTCCGCCACTCTTGCGGTCACGTCATGGCACAGGCCGTGCAGGCCGAGTTCCCCGGCACTAAGCTGGGCATCGGCCCGGCCATTGAGAATGGCTTCTACTTCGATTTCCAGACCGCTGAGCCTTTTACCCCAGAAGATCTCAAGGCGATTGAAAAGCGCATGAAGAAGATCATCAAGGGCGGCCAGCGCTTTGAGCGTCATGTCTACGAATCTGCTGAGGAAGCGAAACAAGCGCTTGCCGGAGAACCCTTCAAGCTCGAGCTGGTCCAAGACAAGGGCAACGTCGACCCGGACTCCGACGAGGCCGCAGAGGTTGGTTCCGGCGATCTTACCCACTATGACAACATCAACCCGCGCACCGGGGAAGTAGAGTGGTTCGATCTTTGCCGCGGACCGCACGTCCCGACCACCAAGTACATCCCGGCCTTCACACTGACCCGTTCTTCTGCCGCCTATTGGCGCGGTGATCAGTCTAAGGCTGGCCTGCAGCGCATTTACGGCACGGCTTTTGAGTCCAAGGAAGCTCTGGAGGCCTACCAGACCATGGTGGAAGAGGCGGAAAAGCGCGACCACCGCCGCCTGGGCCAAGAACTAGACCTCTTCTCCTTCCCAGATGAGATTGGCTCCGGTTTCCCTGTATTCCATCCGAATGGCGCCACCGTGCGTATGGAGATGGAAAACCACTCCCGTAACCGCCACGTGCAGGCCGGCTACTCCTTTGTCAACACCCCGCATATCACTAAGGGAGACCTTTTTAAGAAGTCGGGCCACCTCGACTTCTACGCCGATGGTATGTTCCCGCCAATGCAGCTCGACGGCGAGTATGACGAAGAGGGCAATACCGTCAAGGAGCCGCAGGACTACTACGCCAAGCCCATGAACTGCCCGATGCACAACCTGATTTTTGCATCCCGTGGCCGTTCCTACCGCGAGTTGCCGCTGCGCCTATTTGAGTTCGGCACCGTCTACCGCTACGAAAAGTCCGGCGTGGTCCACGGTCTCACCCGTGCCCGCGGTTTTACCCAGGACGATGCGCACATTTACTGCACCGAAGAACAGCTGGAAGAAGAACTCACCAAGGTCCTCGACTTCATCATTTCCTTGTTGAAGGACTACGGCCTGTCTGATTTCTACCTGGAGCTTTCCACCAAGGATCCGAATAAGTTCGTAGGTTCCGATGAGATTTGGGATCGCTCTACTTCCATCTTGCAATCGGTCGCGGAAAAGTCCGGCCTCGAACTGGTACCGGACCCAGCAGGCGCAGCATTCTACGGCCCGAAGATTTCGGTCCAGGCCCGCGATGCTATCGGCCGTACCTGGCAGATGTCTACCGTGCAATTGGACTTCAATCTGCCGGAGCGCTTCGAGCTGGAATACACTGCGTCTGACGGAACAAAGAAGCGCCCGATCATGATTCACCGTGCGCTCTTCGGCTCCATTGAGCGTTTCTTCGGTGTGCTGCTGGAGCACTATGCCGGCGCCTTCCCAGCATGGCTGGCACCGCACCAGGTGGTGGGCATTCCGGTGGCCGATGAATTCTCCCCGCATCTCGAAGAGGTTGCCGCGCAGCTGCGCCAGAGGGGTATCCGCGCCGATGTGGATACCTCTGATGACCGCATGCAGAAGAAGATCCGCAATCACACCACTGCTAAGGTCCCATTCATGTTGGTCGCTGGTGCCCGCGATGTGGAGGCCGGTGCTGTTTCCTTCCGCTTCTTGGACGGTACCCAGGTCAATGGTGTGCCAGTGAACGAAGCCGTGGAGCTCATTGCTGCTTGGGTAGCAGAGCGCAATAACGAGCAGCCGACCGAAGAGCTCATCAGTGCCCGACGCTAAAAAGACGCACCACACCGACAGCGCCGCCGCTTCCCAAAGCCAAGCGGCGGCGGAAGAAGCCTTCGTTGACACAGGCGCCGGCGAGCCGGATCGTCTAGAGCGGCTGTGGGCTCCTTATCGCATGGCCTATATAGCCAAGCGTTCTAAGGATCCCTTTGTTGCAGCGCCCCAAGGCAGCGACGAGGACGGGCTTATCATTGCTCGCGGCAAAACCGTATACGCATTGCTGAACCTGTTTCCGTATAACGCTGGGCACCTAATGGTGGTGCCTTATCGGAAAGAATCGCAGCTTGAGAATCTCACTCAAGAGGAGTCTCAAGAGCTAATGGCGTTTGCGCAAAAGGCGGTTAGGGTGCTCAAGCGAGTCTCGCGCCCTGAAGCTATTAACGTAGGCCTGAACTTGGGTCGCGCTTCAGGAGGCTCCGTGGGAGATCACTTGCACCTGCATGTGGTGCCAAGGTGGCCCGGGGATAGTAACTTTATGACTGTCCTCGATGGGACTAAGGTATTACCGCAGCTTCTGCAGGATACGCGCCGCGTGCTGGCAGAGGGTTGGCGCGAGATGGAAGAGGAGGATTCGCGTGCTTAGCGTGCATGGGCGAAAGCCCGCCGCCGTGGTGGTGGAACCTATAGCCAAGGCCTTTTTGAAGTTAGGCCTGACCCCGAATGTGGTCACGGTTGTGGGAACCATTGTCACCATTGCCATCTCGGTGGTCCTCATTCCAACCGGGCATCTTTTTGCCGCAGCCGTTTTATCTGGCCTCTTTGCAGCCTTCGACATGCTTGATGGCACCATGGCGCGTCTGACTGGCAAAGCTACTGCCTTTGGTGCGACCTTGGATGCTTCGTGTGACCGTATTACTGACGGCGCACTGTTTAGCGCCATTGCCTGGTGGTTGATTTATTCCGCGGATTCTTCCCGCATTACGGTCATTGCTTGCTTTGTCACCTTGGTATGTTCCCAGGTCATCTCCTATATCAAGGCTAGGGGAGAAGCATCCGGTTTCAAGATGGTTGGCGGCCTAATTGAGCGCCCGGAACGGCTTATCTTGGGCTTGGGCGGCATTGGCCTTGAGGGCCTTGGCGTTCCGCATGCCATCGAGGTAGCACTGTGGATCCTTGCCGTCGGTTCTATCTTTACCGTGTGCCAGCGCATGGTTATCGCTGCCCGCCAGGAGCAGCACTAGCTCGCGCTGCACCACCTAAACCAGGAGGTTTACACCATGTGGGATAAAGAGGACCTCTCCGCGGCCGGATACCTCGCGGGGTGGAAGGTGGTGCGTCGGCTGCCTGATCGGATTGCGCGGGTGTTGTTTCGGTGCGGCGCAGACTTTGCTAGCAGGAACGGCCGCGGAATGGATGGCTTGCGCCGCAACCTTGCCCGCGTGGTGGGGCCAGAAAACGTTACCCGCGCACTGGTGCGCGATTCTGTTCGGTCCTATATGCGCTATTGGATGGAGGCCTTCCGCTTGCCGGCCATCCACAGTGATGCCGGGTTGCACGAACGCTTGCTCAGTGGCTTAGAAGGCCTTGAGCACTTTGATGCTTCCGCCCAGTCTGGGCGTGGCACCATTTTGGCGCTGCCGCACTCGGGTAACTGGGACATGGCGGGCGTCTTCCTCGTCGGCCATTATGGTCAGTTCACCACCGTTGCGGAGCGGCTCAAGCCTGCCGTGCTTTTCGACGCCTTTGTGAACTACCGCGAAACCCTTGGCTTTGAGGTTCTTCCCCTCACCGGCGGCGCAACCTCGCCTTTCGCGCGCCTTAAAGAGGTACTGGAGGCCGGCGGCGTGGTGTGCCTGCTGGCTGAGCGTGACCTCACCCGAAGCGGGGTCAGCGTGAATTTCATGGGAGAAGAGGCCAACATGGCCGCAGGCCCCGCGCAACTTGCTCTGGAAACTGGCGCCGCCCTCCACGTTGTGCACTCGTGGTTTGAAGGCGAAGGATGGGGGCTATCGGTGTCTCCGGAGCTCGAGGTAACGGACCTGCAGGAGACTACCCAGCGCATGGCCGATAGCTTCGCTGCGAATATACGCCGACACCCGGAGGATTGGCACATGTTGCAGCCACAGTGGAATGTCGATATTAAGCGGCGTCGGCAAGCGCGCGCTGTCAACAAGGCCTGTGATACCCGGCAAACTGGTGCACGGCAGGAAGGCGAGAAATAATGCGCATCGGAATCGTGTGCCCTTACTCCTTCGATGAACCCGGCGGAGTTCAAGCCCATATCCTTGATTTAGCCACGGTGTTTATTGAGCAAGGGCATCATGTTCAGGTCATCGGTCCTGCTTCGGCGTCCACCCAACTGCCGGATTTCGTAGTTAAAGGCGGCCCAGCGTTTCCCATCGCCTATAACGGGTCAGTGGCGCGCTTGTCCGTCGGCCCTCAGGTAACGCGCAAAGTAAAACGTTTTATTAAGGATGGCGACTTTGATGTCTTGCACATCCATGAGCCAAATTCCCCGAGTTTTTCTATGACCGCGCTGGCCGTAGCCCAAGGCCCGTTGGTGGCGACATATCACGCCTCCGCCTCGAGCTCGCTGGTGTTGACCCTCGCCAAGCCTTTCCTCGCTCCCTTCCTGGAGAAGATTCGAGGCGGTATTGCCGTATCCGATATGGCGCGACGGTGGCAGGTAGAGCAATTGGGCGGGGACCCCGTCCTCATTCCCAATGGCGTGGATACATCTGTATACGCGCAGGCGCGGCGACGCAGCCCGGTAAAGGCTCCCGGTGACCCTTTAGAAGTGGTCTTCTTGGGGCGTCTGGATGAACCGCGCAAAGGCCTGGACATTCTGCTCAGCGCGCTCCACCAAGTGCCCCCCGATATTCGTGTCACCATCATGGGCGGGGGCCGCGCCCGCGAGGTCGATGGCGTAGACTTTGTCGGCCGAGTCAGCGATGCTGAGAAGGCAGAAATCCTCGGCCGCGCCGATGTGTATGTGGCCCCAAATACCGGGGGCGAGAGTTTCGGCATTGTCTTGGTAGAGGCCATGGCGGCCGGCGCAGCCGTCGTCGCCTCTGATCTGGAAGCTTTCCGCGCGGTGTGCAACGCCGACTCCGACGAGGTAGCCGGTGCACTTTTTCGCAACGAAGATAGCGGGGATCTGGCCCGTGTTCTCAATGAGGTACTCGATGATGCCGACTACCGGGCCCAGTTGGTGCGCAACGGTGTTCAGCGTGCCCGCACTTATGACTGGGACCATGTGGCAGCAGCCGTTATGCAGGTCTACGAAACCGTCCAAGACGGAACCAAGGTAAGGGTGAAGCGTTGATGGCCATTGAAATTGCGCTAGTACTCTTCTTGCTCATTATCGTCGGTTCATGGGCGCTTTTTACCGCCCAGCGTCTCAACTCGCTGCACATCCGCACCGATGCCTCGTTGGCGCAGCTGCAGGCAGCGCTAGACCGCAGGGCAGCGGTAACGGCGGCGGTGGCGCCCGAATTGGCGGCCCTAGCCCAGCGGGCCGAATCTACCGAGCTCTATCAGGGGAACTTCGAACCACGCACCATGGTCGAGCGGGAACTATCCGCCGCCATCGTGCGGGAGTTTCCCGCGGAGCGCCGCCCTGCTGCGCTTGCCGACGCCGAGGGGCGCATCCAGCTCGCTCATCGCTTTTATAACGAAGCGGTCAGCGATACACGTGCCCTGCGTCTGCGCCCTGCGGTCCGGCTTCTTCATCTCGGTGGCACCGCAAAGCTGCCGGAATATTTTGACTATATGTTGGCTGATTAGCCTGCTGAGCTACCTTAAGACGCGAGAGAGTGCCGACCCCATCGGGGTCGGAATACCGGCTTAGCCCCAGTGCTAGCGGTCGCCCCATTGACTGGACTGGAAGGCTCTTGCCGCTGGTGCAGTTCAGCGCGTTCTATCTTGGCGGCCAAAGCGACCTCGACCCCGAACCAAATCAGCCCGATGACGGCCATGGCGACAATGAGAATATTGCGGGCGACCAAGAGGTAGACAGCGAACATATTCTCGCCCACGTGATTCCAGATGTAGTCATAGTTAAACGGGTAGACCAAGGTTCCCAATCCCGCGGCGATGATGGCACAGCCCGCTATTAGGGATTGAAATGCCCGCAAGGATGCGAAGCCGTGCGGGAGGCGTTGGCGGATGACCACGGCAAGCAATGGACCTAGCCAGACGATGTATTGCGGAGAGAAAACCTTATTGGTCGCGATAAGGAGCAACACCATAACGGTAAAAAACGCTATGGTTGTGCGCGTGGTCCATCCGCCGGCGCAAAGCCGGTAGAGCGCCCAACTCACCGCAAGTATGAGCATGATAATGATTGCAATGGTACTCCACCTCATGGCGGTATCCACGCCGGGTCCGGAGATCTCAAAACTCTTGGAAGCGGCGTAGCCCAGGTCCCATCGGCCGGGATTGCGGTGGGCTTGCAGCAGCAGGAATGTCGCCGGGATGGATTCTAATTGGAGACCGCGCACCCCCTGATAGTCCAGGGGAGAAAGCAGGCGTTCGGTGCCAGAGGTAGCTATCGTGACGGCGCACACTGCAACGATGGTGCAGAAGAAGGCGAGCAAGCGTTGCCAGGTTGCGGAACTATTAAAGCGGCCTACCAAGCCAGCGGCGAGCGCCCCTGGCCATAGCTTCATCGTGGTGGCAAATCCTAGCAGCGCCGAGGCAATGAGTGGACGGGTAACCAGTAGGGCAGCCGCGCCAGCCACGGCTACCGCCGGGAAGATATCGAGGCGCCACACAAAGGTATGGCCAGCCGCGGTGCCGAAGAGGACCCAGAACCAGGCGGCCCAAAATGCGCGCGGGTGGGCGGGATGGTGGCGCAGTAGCAAGCCTAAAAAGGCGGCGTCAACAAGCAGCGTCATGATGGTGAAGCCGATATAAAAGGTGGTGATGTTTTCACCGGTGAGCCACCCCAAGATCACCGTAGGCCAGGTGCCGGCGTGGGGATATTCGGTCATTTTGGTCGGGTCATCGCCATAGCGACCCGCAAAATAATACGCGACATCGCCCCTGGGACTGTGATCAATCTTGAGTAGATATATAAGGCACAGGCGGGCGATAACCCACCCAATCCAAACTGCAGGAACAGAAGCGAGGCGTTTCACTCAAAAGACTTTATTCAAATAGTTCTCACTTCGGTAGCAGACATAGTTTCTTCCGGAAAATTCTTCCCCTCTGTGCCAAAAATGGGGGAGAGATTGTGAGAATAGAAATCGGCGCCTCGACCCTTTAGTAGTGTGGACGGCAATTGCTTGCGGAAGTGATATAGAACATAGGGAGTGTGGAGATGGCGGCCATCCGCGAGATTTTGACCATAGACGAAACGGGAACGGACGATGTCTTTAGTGGCCCGGCGGTGGAGTCACGGATTGAGCGTACCTTTGGTGGACATATTGCCGCGCAGGCGCTGGCTGCGGCCCAACGCACCGTTTCCGGGAAAGAGGTTCACTCCTTGCATGGCTATTTTGTGAGCCCCGGTGACGCGAGGCGGCCGATTGAGTTGCGGGTCGAGCGCATTAGGGATGGCAGGTCCTTTGCCAACCGGCAGGTACGCGCCTATCAAGGCGGCAGGTTACTCTTCTCTGCCATGGTGAGCTTCCACCGTAATGGGGACTGCGGCCCGCAGCACCAAGATCCCATGCCAGAGGTACTTGGGCCCGAAGAAGTAGCTGGTATGGGTGGTGGTGCGCCTTACTCCACCCGCATCATCCTCAAAGAGTGGGAAGAGTGGGATATCCGCTTGGTGCCAGAAGATGGAAGAGATCCTGTGGCAGCTGAGCGCACCGGTGCAGGATTTCGTCATATCTGGTTTCGCAATACCGGTCAGCTTCCGGAGGAGCCGGCTTTCCACCGTGCCGCGCTGACGTATATGTCCGATATGACTCTCATCCGCTCCGCACTTCTTCCGCATCAGGGAGAGAAAGTACAGTTGGCAAGTCTCGACCACGCCATATGGTTCCTGCGACCTTTCCGCGTGGATGAGTGGCTTTTATATGAACAAGTATCGCCCTCAGCGGCTCAAGGAACCGCAATTGCGCGCGGCAAGCTTTTCACTGAACGGGGTGAATTGGTGGCATTGGTCAACCAAGAGGGGCTAACTCGCTTTCTGGATGAAAAGCTGGGTAGCGGCTCTGCCCACGGCAATTGGCACAACGTGTAATTATGCCCCGCTTAAAAGGGGGTCGCTTTCACGCATTCATGCAGCACACGTATAATTGCCACCAGTTTCAGCACCCGATTAGAAAGGGACTACATGTCAGGCCACTCGAAATGGGCAACTACCAAGCACAAGAAGGCTGCCAACGATGCCAAGCGTGGCAAGGAATTTGCCAAGCTGATCAAAAACATCGAAGTGGCGGCCCGTACCGGCGGTGGTGACCCAGCGGCTAACCCAACCCTTGATGACATGATCAAAAAGGCCAAGAAGGCCTCCGTCCCTAATGACAACATCGAGCGTGCTCGCAAGCGTGGTTCCGGCGAAGAAGCCGGTGGTGCGGACTGGGAAACCATCATGTATGAGGGCTACGGTCCAAACGGCGTAGCCATGCTCATTGAGTGTCTGACGGATAATCGCAACCGCGCGGCAACCGATGTTCGTACCGCGATGTCTAAGAATGGCGGAAACCTGGGCGAGTCCGGATCCGTGGCCTACATGTTTACCCGTACCGGGTTCGTCTTGGTAGAAAAGGGCGGACTCACCGAGGACGATGTTTTGATGGCCGTGCTCGAAGCCGGTGCGGAAGAGGTTAAGGACCAGGGCGAGAAGTTTGAAATTGTCTGCGCGCCGACGGATGTGCAGGCCGTTAAAGACGCCCTAAAGGAAGCGGATATTGAGGTCGATGACTCCGATAATGATTTCCGCGCCTCCGTTGAGGTGCCGCTTGGGGCCAATGACGCCAAGAAGATTTTCCGCCTCATTGATGCTCTGGAAGACTCTGATGACGTGCAAAACGTCTACACCAATATGGACCTGTCCGATGAGGTTCTTGCCGAGCTGAACGAGGACTAAGCACTTTCGCGCTGCAAGGGTCATTAGCGCCGGTAGCGTTCCGCGGGCATTGTTCGCCGGAGCGTTGCCGGCGCTTCGCTATGGTTAGGCTGGATGCTACTCTTGTAGAACACCTGTGTGTAGTCCATAATGGGGCAGTAGGCCGTGCGAAGTGGTGCTGACATGAAAGTGGGGGAGAAATGAACCTAGAAGGGATGCGCGTGATGGGCATTGACCCGGGCCTAACGCGCTGTGGACTTTCCGTGGTTCAGGCTGGTCGCGGCCGAGCAATTCTTCCCGTTTCTGTAGGTGTGGTCCGCACGCCTAGCGATAAAGACTTAACTGAGCGGCTCCTGCGTCTGTCGGTGGCAGCGAAGGAATGGATGGAAGACTATTCTCCGGATGTGGTTGCGATCGAGCGCGTCTTCGAACGCGGACAGGTGTCTACCGTCATGCAAACTGCCCATGTCGTAGGAGTGTTAGTGCTGGCCGCAGCCGAGCGCGATATTCCGGTGTACATGTACACCCCGTCCGAGGTGAAAAAGGCCATCTCTGGCAATGGACGCGCAGATAAAAAGCAGATGACCACCATGATCACCCGTATCCTAGGGCTGACGGAGCCGCCCAAGCCTGCCGATGCCGCCGACGCGCTCGCCCTGGCAGTGTGCCACTGCTGGCGGGCCCCTGCCATCGTGCGCATGGACCATACCGGTCTTGGGCTGGGGGCGAAGACGAGTGGCGTGCGCGGACAGGGTAAGAAGCGCTAGGTAAGTTGATTGAGAGTAGAAGGATAGAAAGCCAATGATTGCTGCACTGCGTGGAGAGGTAATCCATATCGGACTCGATCATGGGGTCATCGATTGCGCAGGCGTGGGCTATAAATTTTTGGCCACGCCACAAACTCTGGGCACCTTGCGTCGCGGGGAACAAGCTACGGTGCTTACTAACTTGGTCGTCAAGGAAGACTCCCTGACCCTTTATGGCTTTAGCGCGGATGAGGACCGCGAGATGTTCCAAGTTCTGCAATCCGTGTCCGGCCTAGGTCCAAAGCTTGCTTTGGCGGCGCTTTCGGTCATGGGGGCAGGGGAGCTCGCTGCGGCGATTGGTGCGGAAGATGTGAAGGCGCTGCAGTCTATCCCAGGCGTCGGCAAGCGTATGGCTCAGCGCCTAGCATTGGAGCTTAAAGATAAGGTGGCGGCCTTTGCACCAAGCGAGCCCTCCACTGCAGGTGCTAGCGATACTGCCGTCGCGCCAGCCGGCGGGGCCGTGGTAGAAAGCGTGACTGAGGCGCTCATTGGCCTTGGGTTTACTGATAAGGCGGCGCGCCCCGTGGTGGAATCGGCTCACGCGGACAACCCCGACGCCGATACGTCCTCTCTCCTGCGTGCCGCGCTGGCGCAGTTGGGCAAGAAGAAGTAACGGCAGGCAGGAAGGTAAAAATCATGTCCGATATAGAGCGCACCGAATTTAACCTCCCTGAAGGCGTTGATGCTGCGCATGCCTCGCAGCGCAATAGCGATGTGGAGGCGACCGCTCACTCCGAGGAGCATGATATTGAACGGTCCTTGCGCCCGAAATCACTAGATGAGTTCATTGGCCAACCCAAGGTGCGCGAGCAGCTCTCGTTGGTGCTCAAAGGTGCGAAGAACCGCGGGGTTACGCCGGATCACGTTCTACTTTCCGGTCCGCCTGGCCTGGGTAAGACCACTATGGCGATGATTATCTCCCAGGAATTGGGGACTTCGCTGCGTATGACCTCCGGGCCGGCATTGGAACGAGCCGGTGATTTGGCCGCGATGCTTTCAAACTTGATGGAAGGAGACGTCCTTTTCATTGATGAGATCCATCGCATTGCCCGGCCAGCAGAAGAAATGCTGTATATGGCAATGGAAGATTTCCGTATTGACGTCATCGTGGGAAAGGGCCCCGGTGCTACTTCCATTCCGCTAGAAATCCCGCCTTTTACTCTGGTGGGAGCGACAACGCGCGCCGGAATGCTTACCGGTCCTTTGCGAGATCGCTTTGGTTTCACGGCGCAGATGGAGTATTACGATACGGCTGACTTAACCCAGGTGATTAAGCGTGCAGCTCATATCTTAGATGTGGATATTGACCACGAGGCGGCGGTGGAAATTGGCTCTCGTTCGCGTGGTACCCCACGTATCGCTAACCGCTTGCTGCGCCGCGTTCGCGATTATGCCGAGGTAAATGGCACAGGCCTGATTGATCTTAGTGCGGCGCAGGGCGCGCTCGAGGTCTTCGACGTGGATGATATGGGCCTTGACCGTCTAGACCGGGCGGTGCTCAACGCCTTGATTAAGGGGCACGGTGGCGGACCAGTCGGTGTGAGCACCCTTGCCATTGCAGTGGGCGAGGAGCCCTCGACGGTGGAGGAAGTGTGCGAGCCTTACCTAGTGCGGGCCGGAATGGTGGCGCGTACGGGACGCGGCCGCGTAGCTACCGCCGCTGCGTGGCGGCACTTGGGACTTACTCCGCCGGAGGGCGCAGCCGGACTCTTTTAATTCTGAGGTGATTCTGCTTAGTGGTGCACCCTGGGGTTTCTGCGTCCACCGCTGTCTGGCACACTAGGAAGCTATGGAAATCATTATTCTCATCATTATTGGCGTCCTATTCGTCATTCCCTCTTTCATGGCCATGCGAAAGCAGCGCCAACGCCAAAATGATATGCAGACCCTCCAAAATTCCCTCCAGCCAGGTGACGCTATCGTCACTGCAGGTGGCGTGCACGGCGTGGTACGTAGCACGAGCGAGAAGAGCGTGGACCTAGAAATCGCCCCGGGCGTGGTGGTTACTTTTGACAAGATGGCTGTAATTCGCACCGAACAAGAGGCTAATGACCTTGAACGCCCTGCGGCTGCCGGAGATACCAGGGGTGATGTGCAAAACGACCTGCCCGATGAAAAGTACCCTCCTTTTAACGACGGCGGGAAGAACTAAAACCTCACCACTTTCTAAGAGGTTCCTTAATGTTTGCTAGGTGTGAGGGAACTTCACGGAGCGTAGACCCCATCACACTTTCGGCCTATTCTGGCCCTCGTTAAGGAAAACTCCGCCTTATGACGTACGATTGTGCGTTGTTGACGTGCCTGCGCCATTCGGCTGGGCCGTATTTAATGTTTAAACACCCTGCTATAAGCAGCACAGGAGATTATCGTTGTCCGCATCATCGCGTGGCGCTATGAAAAATAGCAAACGCCAATGGCCGAAGCGCGCAATAGCGCTCTTCGTTCTCATTGTGGTTGTTATCTATGCGCTTATCTTTTTAACTGGCAGCCGTCAAAGCACCCCGAAGCTTGGCATTGACCTGCAAGGCGGTACTCGCGTAACGCTTGCCCCACAAGGCGAGGAACCCACTCAAGACCAGCTTAAGCAAGCTCGCACCATCTTGGAACAGCGTGTCAATGGCATGGGCGTTTCCGGCTCTGAGGTTGTCATCAACGGCAATACCTTGGTCATTACCGTGCCGGGCGAGGACGCCTCCCAAGCACAGGCCGTAGGTCAGACATCGCAGCTGTTTTTCCGACCGGTGGCTAAGCCATCTATGCCGGACATGGGCAAGCTCAATAAAGAGCTGGAAGACATGGCCAACCGCTGGGTGAAGTATGGCGTAATCAGCGCCGACGAGGCTAATAAGCAAATGGAGCAGGTCACCAAGGCCCTCGCTGAGCAAGAGGCGCAGATGAGCGGAAAGAAGCCGAAGGAGCAAAAGGCTCCTAAGGTCAGCGCCAAACCCCTTGCGGAGCCAAGCAACTCCATTGAGCAGACTAAGCGCCGCGATGAAGTCGCGGAGATGCTGCTAAAGGACCGCCAATCCGAGGATCCGACGACCCAGGCCGCAGCCTCTGCGCTGATGACCTGCCAAGGCAGTACTGATCCTCTCGCCGGCGCAGATGATCCTTCCAAGCCCTTCGTTACTTGTGATTACTCCAACGGTAACCCATATGTTTTGGAACCAGCACCCCTACTCAACGGCATTAAGGATGAAAACGGCACCCGCCTGACCGGTAACGAGATCGATACCAACTCCCCGATCGAAGGTGGCCTTAACGGTCAGTCCGGCCAGATGGAGATCAATTTCTCCTTCAAGACCGGCAGTGGCCCGAACGGCTCCCAGACGTGGGCGGACCTCACGCAGGAACATCTCAAGGACCAAGTGGCCATCACTCTTGACTCTGCAGTTATCTCTGCACCGGTCATTCAGGGCGCAACTCCAGTAGGCTCTGCTACTTCTATTACTGGTGATTTCAGCCAGGAGGAAGCACAGAACCTGGCGAATAACTTGAAGTATGGCGCACTGCCGCTGTCGTTCGCCGGCGAAAATGGCGAGCCGGGCGGTACTGTTGAATCCATTCCGCCGACACTGGGTAAGGCCGCGCTGCAGGCCGGCCTCATCGCGGGCCTCGTCGGCTTGGTACTCGTGATGGCATATTCGCTGTACTATTTCCGCGCGTTGGCTGGCGTGTCCCTCGTCTTCCTCATCGCTTCCGGCTTGTTGACCTATGGCGCCTTGGTGCTGCTGGGTCGGTGGATCGGCTACTCACTGGATCTCTCCGGTATTGCCGGTCTGGTCATCGGTGTTGGCGCAACGGCTGACTCTTTCGTGGTTTACTACGAGCGCATCAAGGATGAGCTGCTGGAGGGACGCACTTTCCGCTCCGCAACACACAAGGCGTGGGAGCGTGCGCGTGCCACCATCGTCACCGGTAACGCGGTGACCCTCATCGGATCCGTTGTGGTGTACTTCCTCGCCATCGGTGAGGTGAAGGGCTTCGCCTTTACCATGGGCCTGACTACGGTCTTCGACCTCGTCGTCTCCTTCTTGGTCATGGCGCCGCTGATGCAGTTAGTGGGCCGCCGTCCAGCAGCAGCCAAGCCTTCGATGAATGGCCTTGGCGGTATCTACGCATTGGTAGAAGAGCGGCGCGAACGTGGCTATTTTGGTGGGGGACGTCGCCAAGCAGGCTCTGCTGAGACCTCCGACTCCACGGAGGCAGCCACCAAGGAAACGGCAGGACATACTGCCGCAGGAACCGCACGTCCCCTCGATGCTGCGGAAGATGAGGAGAAATAAGCATGGCTGTTTCGACTAAGCACAAAATTTCCCGAATGGACCGCCTCTACGAGGACGAGAGTGGTTATGACTTCATCGGCCGCACCAAGCTCTGGTACGGCATTACCGCAGCGCTTGTCGTGGCGGCAGTGGTGGCGATCCTCATTCGCGGTTTCTCCCTTTCGATTGATTTCGAGGGCGGCACCACCTTGTCCATGCCGGCAGGCGATCTCAAGGAAGACGAAGTAAGCCAAGTCTTTGAAGACTCCACCGGCATAGAACCCGAGCAGGTACACATCGTTGGCGCTGGCGACTCCGAGACTTTGGAAATTGTCTCCGAGCGCCTGAGCCAAGAGGACGTGAACGCTGCTCGCACGGCTATCTATGACAATTTCAAACCGGAAGATGAAAACGGCAGGGCCACTCCGGATGCCATCGGCTCGTCCACAGTGTCTGAATCTTGGGGGGCTTCGATCACCCAGCGCATGCTCATTGCCATGCTGGTCTTCCTCGTCGCTGCCACCGTTTACGTGGCCATTCGCCTGCAGAAGAACATGGCTTTTGCCGCCATCATCGCGCTGATTGCGGACGGCGTGGTTATTGCCGGCATCTACGCCCTCTTTGGCTTCGAGGTTTCCCCAGCCGTCATCATCGGTCTGCTTACCGTTCTGACCTTCTCCATGTATGACTCGGTCATCGTCTTTGACAAGATCAATGAGAATACGGAAGGCCTCGAGGGCCAGCGCAAGAAGACCTTTGCTGAGCTGACCAACCTGGCGATTAACCAAACCGTCATGCGTTCGATTTCTACCTCGGTGATTTCCGCGCTGCCTATCATCGCGCTCTTTGTCGTGGCTGTCTGGCTCATGGGCATCGGTACCCTGCGCGATTTGGCACTTATCCAGCTCATTGGCGTGGTCGAGGGTATTTTCTCCTCCATCTTCTTTGCTACGCCGCTGGTCGTGACCTTGGCTAATATGTCCAAAAAGATTAAGCGCCATAATAAGCGAGTAGCGGACTACCGTGCCGGCAAGGATGAGAAGAACGCGGAAGAAGATGGCGTACCCGCAGCTGGGCGCACCGTAGTTTCTCCAGTAAGTGCGCAGTCCAACCCGGTTGGCAATGAAACCGATTCGGTGGAGTCTACCGGGCACCCCGGCGCAACGTGGCGGCCGGGTAGGTAGTTTCTGGTAGTAAAATTCAGGTGGATCGCTAACTGAAGTGAGGGCAACAACCGTGGTCAAAGCAAAGAGCAGTTCTGGAGAACGTCATTGGAGTAGGCGGGCCCTTGCTTCGTGCGTATCGGCACTCGCTTTGGCTGCTACTGCCTGTAGCGGGCAGGGCGGCGAAGATGAGTCGTCGACTTCGCCCCAGGAACCAGAATCCTATGGATATTTTGGCTACCAGGTAAATTCCCGCTTGGCCACTACCAATGCTGGTACTTCCTTTGGTAATGCCACCTCCGCCGGATTGTTGTCTACGCGGTTGTACCCGGGCCTTTTCGTGCCCGGGCCCTCTGGCGAATTGATTCCCAATTCGGACCTTGTTGAGACTGAAGAGCTTCCGCCCGTTGCTGGCAGCGACCAGCGTAGCGTCCAGCTAACCTTGGAAGAAGATGCTGTTTTCTCCGATGGCACTCCCGTGACTTGTGATGACTACTTTTTGGCGTATGTAGCCGGTACCCACCCAGCTGAGTTCGCTTCGCATATGCCGCTGATGAATGACATCGCAGAATTCAGCTGCAAGCCGCAAAGCAAATCTTTCACCTTGACCTTCAATAAGGATCAAGGTCAGCGCTGGCGCCATATGTTTGGTGCCGGTACCGTTATGCCCGCCCATGCGCTAGCGCAAAAGGCCGGACTGAGCATTGAGCAGCTCAATGCGGCTATGGCTGCCGGGGACATGCAATCGCTTGCACCTATTGCCAAAGAGTGGCGGTACGGCTTTTCCGTGGCCAAAGATCAACTTGACCCTAAGCTCCAAGTTTCCTTCGGCCCTTATGTCATTGACAAGGTAGGCGATGAGGGTGAAGTGATCCTCAAGGCGAATGAAAAGTACTTTGGCGACGCCCCGGCCGAGGAGCACATTGTAGTTTGGCCTGCCGATGCTGACGCGGAGAAACTTGCGGATAAGGGGGCGTTGCGTGTGGTTGATGCCTCCAGCGACAGCCCTGACTGGCTTGAGAGCACCAAGGACCAGACGGGGGAGTCTCCCTACGAAGTCACTCCGATGGTCGGCGAGCTGACGGACACGCTTACTCTGTCTGAAGCCGGCGTATTCGCGGAACAGTGGGCACGGGAGAGCTTCGCTGCCTGCGTCGATCAGCAAGCGGTTGCTCAGGCGAGTACCGCGGCCTCTGGCGTGGAGGTGCCTCCAGCATATTTGCGCACCGTTTCCGCCACTAACCCAGTCTCCGGTGGTCTCGACAAGGTGGGCAAGGAACACCAGGGCACCGATCTGGCGAAGGCGGGCAGCCTCAGCGGCACGACCATTAAAGTCGGCTACTTGGGACCAGACAAGCGCTATGCGGCCATGGTCGAACAGCTCCGTGCATCTTGTGAACCAGCCGGTATTACTATTGAGGATGCGTCTGCGGAGTTTATGTCTCAGCACTACCTGGAAATGGATCCAGAGACCTGGGCGCCTACCGTTGATGCTTTCCTCGGACCGGTAGATCCCCAAACGGAGTATTCCACGGTGGAATCAAGCATGAAGAATTCCGCGGAGCTTAAAAAGACAGAAGAGGCTTTGTGGAAGGACGTTCCGTCTATTCCGCTTTCCGCACAGCCGCGTGTTTTTCTAGTCCGCCGCGACGTGGAAGGTGTCCTGCCGTACACTGGCGTCTCGGGCATCGGTTGGAATATGGATCGCTGGCGTAGCACCGCTCCAACCGAAAAGAAGTAGGACCCGCAACAGCGGCCGTTAACGACCTCTCGCAATTATTTCTCAAGGAAGATTATGAGTTCGCACTACGAATCAGCAGCACAGGCACTCAAGGATAAGGTTCGCCTCGTTCAAGACTTCCCAGAGGAGGGCATCCTCTTTGAAGACCTCACCCCGGTCTTGGCAGATCCAGAGGCATTTCGCACCGTGGTGGACGGCTTAGCAGCTGCCTGTGAGGAGTTAGGCGCGGATATGATCGGCGGCCTGGATGCCCGTGGATTCCTATTAGGCTCGGCCGTGGCCTACAAGATGGGCTTGGGTATCCTAGCCATCCGCAAGAAGGGCAAGCTTCCGCCTCCGGTATATACCGAAGAATATGAGCTGGAGTACGGCTCTGCGGCGCTGGAGATTCCGGCCAGCGGCGTTGATATCAAAGGCAAGCGCGTTGTGCTTGTCGACGACGTCCTAGCCACCGGCGGCACCCTCCACGGCGCTAAGCTTTTGCTCGAGTCGGCAGGAGCCGAGGTTGCCGGCAATGTGGTGGTGCTGGAAGTCAAGGGCCTTAACGGACGTGAGCGTTTATCCGGCCCACCGCTTATTGTGTTAAATGCCACAGACTAAGATGGGATGTCTAAGCTAGTTCCCACGATCTAGAGGACATGAGGCCACAAGGCTCGTGGCACTGTGAAGGGCGGTAGATTTGGCCATGGACAAACCCGTAAAACGCCAGACCGGCGGCGGAATGCGCAGCATGTCGGCTCGCCTTGCCCGTTCGCTCACCGGCGGCCGGGTCAAGGTGAATCCGGTGCTGGACCCGTTGATGTCCATCCACCGCAAGTTTCACCCCAAAGCCGATGCGGACTTGCTCAATCGCGCCTACGACACCGCCGAGCAGCTCCATGAGGGGGTTTTCCGCAAATCCGGAGAGCCTTATATCACCCACCCGCTTGCCGTGGCGACGATTGCGGCGGAAATCGGCATGGACACCACCACCATCGTGGCGGCCCTTTTGCACGACACGGTGGAGGATACGGACTACTCCTTAGAGGATCTCACCCGCGATTTTGGTCCCGAGGTGGCTCGCTTGGTGGACGGTGTGACCAAGCTGGATAAGGTGGCGCTGGGCTCGGCCGCCGAGGCAGAGACTATCCGAAAAATGATCGTCGCAATGGCCACCGATCCCCGCGTACTGGTCATCAAGGTAAGCGACCGGCTACACAATATGCGTACGATGCGGTTCCTTCCGCCTGAAAAGCAGGCCAAGAAGGCGCGACAAACCCTTGAGGTCATTGCCCCTTTGGCTCACCGTCTAGGTATGGCAAGCGTTAAGTGGGAGCTGGAAGACTTATCCTTTGCCATCCTGTATCCAAAAAAGTATGACGAGATCGTGCGCATGGTCGCTGACCGGGCTCCCTCGCGTGACCGGGCGCTCAAGGAGATCATTAGCCAAGTCAGCGCGGCATTAAAGGAAAACGGCATTGAAGCCGAGGTTATGGGCCGTCCAAAGCACTACTGGTCCATTTATCAAAAGATGATCGTGCGCGGCCGTGACTTCGCGGAGATTTTTGACTTAGTGGGTATCCGGATCTTGGTCGAAGATGTCAATAGCTGTTATGCCGCCATCGGTGTGGTGCACTCGATTTACCAAGCTCTGCCCGGACGCTTTAAGGACTATATTTCCTCGCCGAGGTTTGGCGTATATCAGTCATTGCACACCACCGTCCTAGCAGATGGCGGCGCGACGCTAGAGGTTCAAGTCCGCACCCATGAGATGCACTACAATGCCGAATTCGGCGTGGCCGCTCACTGGCGTTATAAGGAAACTAAAGGGAAGAACTCGGGCCACCAAGAAGAAGTGGACCAGATGGCCTGGATGCGCCAACTTCTGGATTGGCAGAAGGAAGCTGCTGATCCTAATGAGTTCTTAGACTCCCTGCGGTATGACCTTACCGCCAAGCAAATCTTCGCCTTTACCCCCAAAGGCGACGTCGTAAACTTGCCGGCCGGTTCTACTCCAGTGGATTTTGCTTATGCAGTACATACTGAGGTGGGACATAGGTGTATCGGTGCCAAGGTCAATGGCAAGCTCGTCGCGCTCGAGTCGAAGCTAAAGTCCGGCGACAAGGTGGAGATCTTCACCTCTAAGGATCCGAATGCTGGTCCGTCCCGTGATTGGCAGGACTTCCTGGTGTCTGCCCGTGCCAAGACTAAAGTACGGCAGTGGTTTGCCAAGGAGCGCCGTGAAGAACACTTGGAGGCCGGACGCGATGCACTGGCCACTGAGGTCCAACGTGGTGGCTTGCCCATGCACCGCCTGTTTACTGCCAGCTCCATGAAGCAGGTTGCGGAGCAACTTCATTACACCGACGTCGACTCGCTCTATACCGCCATCGGCGCGGGCCATGTATCTGCCCAACACGTTGCCAATCAGTTGGTTGCCATGTTCGGTGACCGGGACGATGCCATTGACACTTTGGCCTCGCGCACGCCGCTTTCTGAGATTGAGCACTCCCGTGCCCAGCACACCGAAGACTCCGCTTCGGGTACCGGCATTTTGGTGGAAGGCAGCCCGGACGTGATGGCCAAGCTGGCTAAGTGTTGCCAGCCCGTTCCAGGTGATGCCATCTTTGGCTTTGTAACTCGCGGCGGCGGAGTGTCCGTGCACCGGGCCGACTGTACCAACGCAGAAAAACTCAAAGCAGAACCTGAGCGCATGCTGGAGGTGGCTTGGTCTTCCGGTACGTCGGCGACGGGCGCTTTCTCTGCAACCCTGCAATTGGAAGCTCTTGACCGCCAAGGTCTTCTCTCGGAGCTCACCCGGGTGATGAGCGATCAGAATATTAACGTATTGACCATGAATTCCAATCGCGGTGATGACCACATCGCGACGGTACGGTTTACCTTCTCTGTGTCAGACACCAAGCAGTTAGGTACGTTGATGACGACGTTGCGCAATACCGAAGGCGTCTTCGACGTCTACCGAGTTACCGCCTAACGCACTTTGTTCTTACCCTAAAGGAGGGGAGAGGCAAGCAACGTGAAGGCTTCGGGTGGGTTACGCCTGCGTGAATTCTTGGCTGCTGCAAGGTAAAGCTCCAGCAGGAAAGCTTAAATTCTTCTGCCAGGTAGTTAGCAAAGCGATATAAATTATCCTGTCGCTTTCTACTATCTAGGAGTACCTCATGCAGTTTCGTCGCATCGGCCAGCTCGTGGCCGCCACTACCGTTTCCGCAGTCGCTCTCTCCGGCGCGCAGGCGGTGGCACAGGAGAACAAGACCACCATCTCTGTCACGAATATCACCGATATTCACGGTCACTTGGAAGACAAGATTGGAGACCCCGCAAAAGCTGGCGATGAGATCGGCGTAGCTCGCCTGCAGACCCTCATTAAACAGGTAAATGAGGGCCAGGAATTCAATCTGACCTCCTCCGGTGATAACGTAGGCGGCTCTGCGTTCGTATCGGCAATTTCCGATGATAAATACACCCTTGAGGCCCTCAACGAGATGGGCATGAAGGTAACCGCAGTAGGTAATCATGAGTTCGATAAGGGCACTGAGGATCTCACGGAGCGCATCCAACCCAACTCCAAGTACCCAATTTTGGGAGCCAACGTGCTCAAGGACGACAAGCCTCTGCTTAAGCCGTCTCACGTTGAAGACCTAGATGGCGTCAAGGTCGGCTACGTAGGAACCGTAACGGAGAACACAAAGTACAAAGTTTCTGCAGCGAAAATCCCAGGCGTATCCTTCACTGATCCAGTAAAGGCCACCAATGAAGAGGCCACTCGCCTGAAGGAGTCCGGCGAGGCAGACGTTGTAGTTGCATTGTTCCATGAGGACGCCCAAGAATATGCCGAAGGATTCAACAAGGACGTAGACGTGCTCTTCGGTGGTGATACTCACCAGCGCACCAAGGGGGAGATTCCGCGTGAGGGTGCACTCCCGCTGCAGTGGGCGCAGGGCCATGAGTACGGCAAGCTGCTTAACGACGTCGACATTACCTATGACAAGACCGCAAAGAAGGTAACCGACATCAAACTCAGCCAATACGATGCTACGGACGCGGCCTCGGTTGAGCCGGACGCTAGCCTCGCTTCCGTGGTGGAAAAGGCACAGAAAGAAGCCGAAGTTGAAGGCTCCAAGACTGCCGGCACCGTCACTCAGGATCTTTTTCGCGGTTCTGACGAAGGTGCTGAGGCAGGCTCTAACCGCGGCGTAGAATCTACCCTTAATAATTTCATCGCTGATGGACAGCGCTACGCCATGAGCAAGCAGGTGGGTGAGGACATCGAGATCGGTGTAATGAACGCGGGCGGTGTGCGCGCCGATTTGAAGGGCGGCGAAGTTTCCTACAAGGACATCTTCGAGGTACAGCCATTTGGCAACTCCGTGATTACCGCCAAGATTTCCGGTGAAGAGTTCATCAAGGCCTTGGAGAACCAGTGGCAGGAAGGTAGCCGCCCGCGTCTAGCTATGGGCCTTTCCAACAATGTCCAGGTTATTTATGACCAGAAAGCCGACAAGGGTGAGCGCATAAAGTCCGTGACCATCAACGGTGAACAACTCGACCCGAATAAGGACTACTCCATCGCACTGTCTTCGTTCCTTGCCTCTAGCGACGAGGATGCAGGCGGTGACGGGTATTTCAACGCTGGTTCCATCAAGGACAAGAACGATGTGGGCTACATGGACACTCAGGCCATGATCGATTACATCAAGTCAGGCGAATCTGAGGTTCGCACCGGCCAGGGCCAGATCGGTGCCCACGTTGAGGGAGAGGTAAAACCAGGTGAGGAAATCACCGTGCACTTGTCGAGCCTCAATTACTCCACCAACGGTGAACCGATGGCGAAGAAGGCGACCGTAAAGCTGGGCGATGCTGAGCAAACCGTTGACATCGATAACGCTGCTCACGAGGGCGATGCGCAATTTGGAGAGCGCGGGCGCGCCACGGTGAAGCTCACTGTTCCAAAGGCCCTCAGCGGAAGCCAGAACCTGAAAATCACCACCGATGCCGGCACCAAGGCAACGCTGCCTCTCGAGCTAAGCGGCAACGCTTCCTCGGAACCGGGTGCAAAGCCTGAACCTAAGGGCTCTTCCTTGTCCTCTAACGGCTCTTCTGCGGGTGGTGCAGTATTTGCCATCATCGCGGCGCTGGTCGCAGGCGTTGCCGTTGTGGGCATGAACCCCCACATTCTTCCCGCCCCAGCACGCAAGATGATCGAGGACTTGCGCAAGCAATTCCATATCTAAGCCATTAGTCGTTAGGCGGAGCGGTTCTTCCTGAACGGGGGAGAAGTGCTCCGCCTTTTTCTGTACAGCTTGCAGTAGCCAGGTAACCTAACCAACCGTGGATCTTCTAGACCTCTTTCTGCGCGAAATTACCTATCAACTCGGCATTGAATGGCACCGTATCCCCGTTGTCGTGCTGGCCACCTTGGGTATATACCTCTCCTTCATGGTCTTGGTGAAGGTTTTTGGCTCTCGAGTGTTAACTTCCATGACGGCCTCAGATGCCATCATCATTATTATGTTTGGCGCGGTCGCAGGCCGCGTTATCGTGGGAAATCCTCCGACCTTAGCTGCCGGTGTTATCGGCCTAACAACCCTGATGGCGCTAGAAGCCGCGTTCGGCACTATCCGTAAGGTAGTGAAGTGGACGCGCTTTCTTGACCGGCGTCCAGTTCTCCTAGTCTTTCGCGGGAAGATGGTTGAGGATAACTTGACCCTAGCGCATATTACTAAGTCAGATATTTATTCTGCGGCCCGCAAGGCAGGCATTAGCCGCATGGAGGACGTCCAGATTATGATCCTGGAGCCCACGGGTCATATTTCCGTGATCAGAGTCGGGCAATCTATCGACCCTGAGCTTTTCAGGGACCTGGTGGGGTCTGAGTACATAGAGGACGCCAAAGACCTCTAGACTGCAGCTCAATGTCGGGCGAAGAAGCTCGGAACCATTAGCTGTCCGGGCCACTCAAAGCATATGAAAAAGCCGCTGCATCCCAGCAATGGAATGGAGCGGCTTAAGAATCGCTATGAAGCGCTTACCTTACTTGGTGCCGAAAGGCAGGTCGAAGTACTTGTTAGCGAAAGCAAACAGGGTGCCCAAGGCGCCGATGACAGCGGTGAAGACGCCGATCCAAGCCTTGATGTCGTCTGCCTTCTCCTTGGAAGTACGGGTGTCTTCCTTCTTCTTGGAGTCGTCAGTGTTGGAGTTGGACTCGCCGTCCTTGTCAGAAGCGTAGTCGTTGCCGGCGGAGGAGGAGTTGAACAGTTCCTTAGCTACGCCGGCTACCTCGGAAGAAGAGCCGTTGGTGGTGTCCTCAGCGTTGGCAACGGTGGTGCCTGCGAAAGCGACGGACAGAGCGGTTGCGCCGGCAACGAGTGCCTTGCGGGAGAAAAGCTTCATTTTTTGATTCCTAACAAGCTCGGTATTGAAAGACAGTTCCAATAATAGACAGACTGACAAGCTTCCGCAACGGTATTGGCAGGATGTTATTTGCTCACTGAACTAGCTGAGAGCCCGCTGTGTTCTGCTTGTTCACTCTTGTTGCTAATGTGATCTAGGAGATTTTTAGTGCTCTATTGTTCCTGCAGCTTAAACCTCATAAGTAGGCTCAGCTTAATTTAAGGAAAGAATAGACCCCGGCGCATCCGTCCACAGTAAATGTGGGGAACGGCCGGGGCTTCTTCTCTACCCCTGGTAAGGGGTCTGGGTAGTAGTGGGAATAGGGAGCGTCGTCAAGCAGGGCTTTTAAAGCCCTTAGGCCTTGACGGTTGCCTTCGTGATCTTGACTTCCTTGGCTGGCTTGCCATCCGGCTGGCCGCCTTCGACGCCGTTCTTGGCAATCTTGTCCATCGTCTCCATACCTTTATCGGTAATGGTGGCGAAGTAGGTGTAGCTCGGGGCCAGCTCGGAATCGTCGTAGTTGAGGAAGAACTGGGAACCATTGGTATCTGGGCCGCTGTTGGCCATCGCAACGGAGCCGCGCGGGTAGATAACGGGGTTCTGAGCGTCCTTCTCATCTACTTCGTCGGTGGGGTACTCATCAGCGAAGCTAAAGCCAGGGCCGCCGGAGCCGGAACCGGTTGGGTCGCCGCACTGCAAAACGTTGAGTTCGCCCGAAGTCATGCGGTGACAGACGGTGTCATCGTAGTAGCCGGATTTAGCCAGCTCAGAAATCGCATTGGTGGTACACGGTGCCTTGGCACGGTCCATCTCCATCTCAATGGTGCCCTGATTGGTCTCAAAGGAGACAGTGACAGTGCCCTTGGTGGAAATGTCCTTGCCCGCTGGCTTCTTCGCGCCGTTGGCATCCTGACCGTTATCTTCGTACGTACAGGTCACGGTATCCGGCAGGGCCTTTGCGCGCTTATCTGCGATGGGCTCTGCCTGTGGGGTTTCCTGCGAGGTCTCAGCTGCAGAAGACTCCTCAGCCTGTACGTTCTCATCGTCACCTTCGTGGGTGGACAGGAAGTAGATGCCGCCCACGAGAGCGAGGATTACTACGAGGGAAGCGGCAACAACGCCTAGCGGGCGTGCCTTCTGCTTGCGTTCGCGGGATTTTAGTTCGCGCTCGAGCTTGCTCAACGCCTCTTCGCCGCGTTTTTGATTATTTGGCACCGGGAGTCAACCTTTCTAGCGATTTTCGGTGGCATGATTCAACCTGACCGAGTTTAGCGGTTCTATACTGCGGAGAAAGCGTAGGCACCGGAATTAGGGCAAGTTAATGGCTTTTCAACTCAATCATAAGTACCCTAGTTTTCCGTGGTTGAACCAGAATTTACCGATCCACCAACGCCCACCGTAGGTGAACTTCCCGCAGTGGGAGATCCGCTGCCCGAATTTGAACTCATCGGTACCGACCTGAGTCAGATTACCAATGAGACCTTTGCGGGCACGCGCCTTATTATCTCTATGTTTCCCTCTATTGAACCCCTGCCTGCCAGGAGCAACTGCGTCGCTTCCATGAACAAGTCTCGCAGCTAGACAATACTAGGCTTCTTTGCGTTTCTCGTGACTTGCCCTTTACCCTCAAGCGCTTTTGTGCGACTAAGGGTATTAACGATGTCATCGCTGCCTCCGCATTTCGATCGGACTTTGGCGAGAAGTTCGGCGTGACCGTACGCGATTCCGTCTTGGAAGGTCTTCTTGCCCGGTCCGTGGTGGTGGCTGATGAAAACCATAAAATCATCCACACTGAAATGGTGCCAGGTGTTGTTACCTAGCTGGACTATGAAAAGGTATGGGACGTATTGCGTTAATCATTCCGATGGTTCGGGTCTCCGCTCATTGAGAAGATGGGGGAGGCCGGCTCTTTTTCATGGCGGCAGCTAGGGTGGTGGGTATGGAAATCTACGGTTTTACTGCCGGCCCCTTTCACACCAATACTTATGTGATTTCAGAGGGCCGTCGCGCCTTCATTGTTGATCCCGGCATGGATGCGATGGAAAAAGTCCTAGAGCATGACTTGGACTATGAGGCTATCGTGCTTACCCACGGCCACATTGACCACACCCGAGACGCCGGCGCCCTAGCGAAAAAGCTTGATATCCCTGTCTATATTCATCCCGCTGATAAATTCATGCTGGATCGTGGCGAAGGTGTTTCGGCGCAAGCGCAAGAGCTTTTCGACGCCGCGCACATGACCCCCATCGAAACCATCCGCGAGCTGCGCGATGGGGAAATTCTAGAGCTGCTCGGTCATGAATTCACCCTTAAACACGCGCCTGGGCATTCGCCGGGGTGCGTCATGATCGTCTCGCAGGACTTTGCACTAACTGGGGATGTGTTATTCGCCGGTGCCATTGGGCGCACTGACCTGCCTCACTCGGACCCCGATGCCATGCAAAAGTCGCTCGCCGGCCCAGTATGGAGCTTGGTAGACAACTTAGACCTTTTGCCCGGGCACGGCCCCACCACCACGATGCGAAAGGAGAGGGCGACCAATCCCTTCTTCGCAACATTGAGGGAGGTACTGTAATAGCCGTGAGTAAAAAGAAGCAGTTCCAAGCCCTGTCCGCCCCCAAAGGTGTCCCAGACTATTTCCCGCCGCAGTCGGCCGCTTTCTATAAGGTGCGCCAGACCATGGTGGAGCAGGCACATCTCTCCGGCTTCCAGCACATTGAGCTGCCTATCTTCGAAGACACTGCGCTCTTTGCTCGTGGCGTCGGAGAGTCCACCGACGTGGTGTCTAAGGAGATGTATACCTTCGCTGATCGAGGCGAGCGCTCCGTGACGTTGCGACCGGAGGGGACCGCCGGCGTGATGCGCTCGGTCATTGAGCACAATCTGGACCGAGGCCAGTTGCCGGTTAAGCTCAACTATTTTGGTCCGTTCTTCCGGTATGAGCGCCCCCAGGCTGGTCGCTACCGTCAGCTGCAGCAGGTAGGCGTAGAAGCTATTGGCGTCGACGATCCCGCGCTAGACGCCGAAGTTATCGCTTTGGCAGATCGTTCTTTCCGCGCGCTAGGACTTACTGGCTTCCGCCTAGAGCTCACCAGCTTGGGTGATCGTAATTGCCGCCCGGCTTACCGGGAGAAGCTGCAGGAGTTTCTCTTCAAGCTCGACTTGGATGAAGAGACCCGCCATCGTGCAGAGATTAACCCGCTGCGCGTGCTCGATGATAAGCGTCCAGAGGTGCAAGAGCAGCTTGCTGATGCCCCCTTGATGCTTGACCACCTCAATGATGAGTGCCGGGAGCACTTCGAAACCGTCACCGGCATGCTGGATGATATGGGCGTGGCCTACGAGATTAACCCGCGTATGGTTCGCGGTTTGGATTATTACACCAAGACCTGCTTCGAGTTCGTTCACGATGGCCTTGGTGCGCAGTCCGGAATCGGCGGCGGTGGCCGCTACGACGGCCTGATGGCCCAGCTGGGCGGTCAAGACCTGTCCGGCATCGGATACGGCTTGGGCGTAGATCGCGCCCTTTTGGCACTGGAGGCAGAGGGCATCACTCTCGATGGCGTTGATTCCCGCGTGGATGTTTTCGGTGTGGCTTTGGGCTCAGCCGCAAAACGCACCATGACCACTCTTATCAATGACCTCCGCAAGGCCGGAATTTCGGCGGATATGTCCTTTGGAGACCGTGGACTCAAGGGGGCGATGAAGGGAGCTGACCGCGCCGGCGCACGATTCGCGCTCCTCCTCGGCGAACAGGAGCTAGAAAACGGCACCGTCGCACTCAAGGACCTAGCCGCTCACGAGCAGCACGACGTCAACATCGCTGACCTAGTTTCGACCCTTGCACGGCAAATGCATGACGAGGATTAAAAATCTCTAGCCGGGGGCATCGCGCTTAAGTGCGGTGCCCTCTTTTAATACCTGCCAAATAGAGATCAATGATTTTTTCTTGAATATCCGGCTGGTAAGCCTCGACATTAACCTCGCGGGGGCGAGCCAAGCTCAGCAGACCCACGATGAACTCGAGGTGGGTGACGCCGGGGCCAATCTCGCCTTGCTGTTGCCCAAGCTCAATAAACCGCCGTCCATTGCGCTCTAAGAGGTCTCGCTGCGCGGTCAATTCGGGGCTTAAAGAATCTAAATCCTGCGGGACAAAGGCGGGAATGAGAGTGTTTAGCCCCATGGTCAGGATATGGGTGGCGTAGCTACGAACGTAGTCCTCCCCAGAGTGCGTGGGATGCTCGAAGTCCGCGATAAGGCGCTGTTGGAACTTCGCAAACGCTTCACCCATATACTCCGCACAAGCAAGAATCAGGCTCGCGCGGTTGGGGAAGTTGCGATAAACCGTGGCCACACTCACCCCGGCTTGAGTGGCTACCTTATCTAGAGCGACATTATCGCCGTGGGTACGAAAGAGCTGACACGCCGCGGCCACAATGGCTGTGCGGCGGTGAAGGGCATCTGCGCGCATGGAGTCTCTTTTTAGCACTCCACCTGGGAAACACTAAAGCCCATGGTCTTGGCCAATCCGCCCAGGGAGGTTTCCTTGTATTTAGAGAGCATATCGCGGCCGGTCTCGGCCATGGTTTGCACCGCATTATCCAGTGTCACATGGTGGGTTCCTTCGCCCATTTTGGCCATGCGTGCGGCATTGATGGATTTCACCGCGCCAATCGCATTGCGCTCAATGCATGGAATTTGCACCAAGCCGCCAACTGGGTCGCAGGTCAGACCTAAATTATGTTCCAACGCGATCTCCGCAGCGTTTTCCACCTGGGCTGGAGCAGCACCCAGTAGCTCTGCCATGCCCGCGGCGGCCATAGCGGAGGCGGAACCCACTTCTCCTTGGCAGCCGACCTCAGCTCCGGAAATGGACGCATTTTCCTTGATAATCATGCCGATAGCACTGGCGGTCAAAAGGTAACGGCGAGCAGTCGACCGAGTAAAGTCCGCGCGGAAATCGCGTGCATAATGCAGTACCGCTGGAATAATGCCACACGCGCCATTGGTAGGCGCGGTGATGACGCGTCCGCCGGCTGCGTTTTGCTCATTGACCGCTAGGGCGTAGAGGTTAACCCACTCCATGGCAGAAAAACCACAGCTGTCGTCATCCTGGTTTTCCAGCAATTGAGCGTACATCTTCGGGGCGCGGCGTGGCACGCGCAGCCCACCGGGTAGCAGTCCTTTGGTGGAAATGCCCTCGGTCACACACTCTCGCATAATGTCCCAGACCAGATCGAGGTGCCGCAAAGCGAATTCGGCGCCGCCTTCGTCACGGTGCAAGGCTTCCTCATTGGCGAGCACGATCTCCCAAATCGCCTTGTCATGAGCCTCACACAGATTGAGCAGTTCTTCGCCCGTGGTGAAATGATAAGGAACGGAGTCATCAACCTGTGCTGCGGCTACACCAGCTGGAACCTCGTTGCTTTCGGCTACTTCCGCATCGAGCTCGGAGCGAGAGAGAATAAAGCCGCCGCCGACAGAAAAGTACTCTTCCTTTTCTGCGATGAGATTGCCGCTATCATCCCAAGCGCTAAAAATCATGCCATTGGGGTGTTGGGGAAGTGGCTCGTTATCAAAAACGATCTCATAGTCCACCGTGCCGCGGGGGCCAGAGATGGTTCCCTCACTGGGGATAAATCCACCTGCGTGTGGCTCGGCGTCGATAGGCACACTTAGCGGATCCCAGCCAGCGAGCCCGAGGATAACAGCGCGGTCGGAGGCATGCCCGCGGCCAGTGGCAGAAAGAGAACCTCGCAACTCGGTATACACCTTTGCCGGGTGCTTCTCGAGGGAATCGAGGAACTGCTTAGCCGCACGCATGGGCCCGACGGTGTGCGAAGAGGAGGGGCCAATGCCTATGGAGAAGATGTCCGTGACACTAATTGTCATAGTTAAGCTGTGCCGAACCTTTCTGGAGAGACTGCTGTCGGGTGCATAGGTCTTCCTACGTCGGAAGACACCGGAACGGAAGGGAAAGCAGATTTTATGTGACTAGTGTAGCGAAAGTCACACCTTCTATCAATCGGGGCCTATGCTTAATGATGCTGGCCTTGTGCTCTATTTTCCGTATCCTTCTAAGAGCTTTTCAAGGGGAATGAAGTTCTCCTTGGATAGCCGGATGGTAGATCTTCCTCCCCGGCCGCTGAAATCGCCGGCGATTCCTGCCACTCTGTCGCGAGGGGTAACCATCTGATCCGCTAGCTGAATGGCAGAGCGCTCAATACGGGCGGTAAAACGCTCTCCTTCAGGAGTACCTAAATCCTCTGCCGCTTGAAAAACGCCCGTCGGCACCACGCTCGCGTGGAGTTGATTAAACAGCGGACGGAGCGCGTAGTCCAGAATCAGCGCATGGCGCGAGGAGCCAGCCGTAGCCGCGATGATTGTGGGAAGCCCGTCTAGGGCATGGGGCTCCAAAGTGTCAAAGAACATCTTGAATAGACCTGAATAGCTGCCCTGGAATACAGGGGTGACGGCGATGAGGCCATCAGCCTCGGCAACTCGCTGCTTGGCTTGCGCCAGCGACGGCGTCGGTGCGGTCCGATCAGTCATGGCAGTTGCGAGTTCGTAGGCTAAATCGCGAATCTCAATGACGTCGATCTGAGCTCCTTCACCGCGCGCGGAAATCTTGGCGCGGGTAGCTTCTGCGAGCATGTCTGCCAGTCTGCGAGAAGAGGAAGGCTGTGAAAGACCAGCTGAGATAACGAGTAGGGAGCGCATAGCTAATTAGTTCTCCTTTCCCGGGCTGACCTGCAGGTGTGAGGAGTAGCCCTTAGTGAGCAAGCTAGCGTGCGTTGGCGGGTCAGAGGGCACGTGGCTTGGACGGCGCTGTTCAAAGCGGCGCCGCAGCTCGGGCACAACCTGTGTGCCCAGGATTTCTATCTGCTCTAGAACTACTTCCTGGGGAAGGCCGGCGTGATCGATGAGGAATAGCTGGCGTTGGTAGTCTCCCGCCCAATCAGCAAAGCCGAGGGTCTTTTCAACTACCTGTTCCACGGTACCGACAGTCAGTGGAGTCTGTGCAGTGAAGTCCTCAAGGCTCGGACCGTGGCCATATACTGGAGCGTTGTCGAAGTAGGGACGGAAGAAATCCTTAGCCGCTTGCTCGGTATCGCCGATAAAGACTTGGCCGCCAAGGCCTACAATTGCTTGGTCGGCTTGACCATGGCCGTAGGCTGCAAACCGCCGGCGGTAGAGATCTACCAACTGAGCAGTGTGCTCTTTATTCCAGAAAATATTGTTGTGGAAGAAACCATCGCCGTAATAAGCAGCTTGCTCGGCAATCTGTGGCGAACGAATGGAGCCGTGCCAGACAAAGGGCGGAATTCCATCCAGTGGTGCTGGAGTAGCGGTAAATCCTTCTAGCCCTGTGCGAAACTTGCCATGCCAATTAACTACCGGCTCGCGCCAGAGCCTGCGAAGAAGGTGATAGTTCTCAATGGCAAGAGGAATGCCCTGCTGAATGTCTTTGCCAAACCACGGATAGACCGGGCCGGTATTTCCGCGGCCCAGCATGAGGTCTACGCGTCCGTCAGCAAGGTGCTGTAGGAAGGCGTAATCCTCTGCGATCTTGACCGGGTCATTAGTGGTGATGAGGGCGGTTGCTGTCGATAGTTGTAAACGCTTCGTCTGGGCGGCGATATAAGCTAGGTGCGTGGTGGGTGAGGACGGCACGAAGGGTGGGTTGTGGTGCTCGCCGGTGGCAAAAACGTCAAGTCCAACTTCCTCGGCCTTGAGCGCAATCTCCGTTAAGTTGCGGATGCGCTCAGCCTCATTGGGGGTTTTCCCTGAGATGGGGTCAGCGGTTAGGTCCCCGATACTGAAGATGCCGAATTGCATGATTACCTTTCTATGCCGTGCGCTGGAGCAAAAATAGCCGTAGTGCCAAACGACGAGCGAATCATTCCCATTCTAAGGCATCAAAAAGTGCCGGTAAGTCGGCCGGTGTAACCAAGCGCAGGGGCTTCTCATTGGGCTTGCCGTGTTCTGTGATGATAGCTGCGCATGGTCGGTGCCCTTGGCTATCGGGTTCCGATAGGCGGTCCATCGTTTCCTGCACGCTTACTCTACGGGCAAGAAAGATGGCGCGATCGCTGGGTTCTTTGAATTTCACAATGTCCGCGATGTCTGCGGCATCGAGTAGGTGATTATCACTTAAATCTGCGGCAACCCAACGCGCAATGGTGTTGGTGGTCAGCAAAGCGGTGTAGCTGCCCTCGTCATAGATGGGAATTTGGGAAAAGTCTTCGTCCTTAATGACGTTAAAGGCATCCAAAATAGATGTGGAAGACGGCAAGGTAAACACCGGTCGCGGCTGCAAAATGCGGAGGGTATCGGGAGGGGTAAGCAAAATGCCCCGGAGAGCGGAAATCTGTCTTAGTACTGCCTCGTGTGGTTCAGCGATAGGTTCGGAATCGAAATAGCGACCGTGGGCGATAGCGTTGCGAAGGTTAGAAAAATCTTTCAGCGCCTCAGCCTGCTTGCCAGAAAGAAAGTGCTTGTCTCGTGCCCTGTCTACTAGCCACCAAAAGGAATCCGAGTTCTTTGCATTAAGGGTGGAACGCAAGTGTTGTTCTATGTCATTGAATGCGGCAAGGAATGTTGTGGCTCGGTGCGCGGTCATAAGGGCCAGTGTAAGTGACAAGAAGGGGAGACGTCGCCAAGCGAAGTGCCCGGATAACCTCCATTTAGAAAATGAAATATCCGCTAGTCCCGGTAGTACGGCCGGTGGGGCTAGCGGATGCGGAGAGCTTAGTGAGCAAGTTCGGCGCCGAGACGCCTCTAAAAGGCTACGCGCAGCACAGACACGGTCACCGCAGCGATAACTGCGGCGGCGGGAAGGGTTATGACCCATGCCAAGGCGATAGGCTTCATCAGGTTCCAGTTAGCTGCTTTATTGACGATGCCCACGCCTAGCACGGCGCCGATGAGGATGTGGGTGGAAGAAACCGGAAGGCCCAATATGGACGAGCCCATGACTACACCGGCAGCGGCAAGCTCAGCAGCGAAGCCGGAGGAAGGGTGCATTTGCGTCAGACCTGAGCCCACCGTTTGAATCACGAAACGGCCAATGAACCACAGCCCGGAAATAAGTGCGACACCCATGGCAATCATGACCGCAACAGGCACGGCAGCCTCATCGTTTACTTGATCCGTTTTCAGAACGTCAATAACGGCAGCGAAGGGGCCAATGGCATTGGCAATATCATTGGAACCGTGGGAAAAAGCGAAGGCGGAGGCTGTAAAAACCTGCATCCAAGAAAAGAGGAGGAAAGTTGATTTAGCCAGTGACTTCTTCTTGAGGGAACGGGCGAAGATAAATACGGCCATCCATACCACTGCGCCCACCATGCCCATAACCAGCAGGTTTTGCAGTACGCTGAAATCGAGTCCGGTGTGCTTGAGACCCTTAAACATGACCATGGCGGAAATGATGATGGCACCAATGGCGGCAAGTACCGGTACCCAGCTCTCTAGGGCGCGGTGGGCTTTGACATCGTCCATGTCCTTGTTGAGGTCATATAGATCTCGGTAGTACTCAGACTCCAGCTGATCCGGATCAAAGTCTTCTTCTGCAACCAAAGCCGCGTCGCGGGCCATGGCATTGGTGTAGCTAATCTGCTGGATCTCATTCAAGCGAGAAAAGCGAGTCTTATGCTCTTGGCGCAGTTCTGCGCGACGGGTTTTGATTTCGCGTAGTTTCTGGTCCGCTTCCTCGTTGTAGACCAAGATAGAGGACTTAATCCACTTGAATAGGATGAAAGCAGCGATACCGCCTAGGACAGGGGAGAGCACCCACGAGATGGCGATGGTGCCAATTTCTCCCCACTGAACCATGCTCCAGCCGCCCTTGCCGGTAACGAAGCCGACGGCGAGCGCCGCGCCGACGATGCCTCCGACGATGGAGTGGGTGGTAGATACTGGCCAGCCCATACGCGTGGCCACAAGTAGCCAAATGGCCGCACCCAAAAGGGAAGCCATCATGATGTAGACGAATTCCATGGGGTCTAGTCCATCGATGGCGTCAAGGTCAACGATGCCCGAACGCACGGTATCGGTGACCTCGCCGCCGGCGAGGATAGCGCCGGAGACCTCGAAGATAGCAGCAACAACGAGGGCCTGCTTCATAGACAGCGTTCCGGCGCCCACGGAGGTGCCGAAGGAATTGGCAACGTCATTGCCGCCAATATTGAAGGCCATGAAAAGAGCGAAGAGAATGGCGGTACCAAGGAGAATAGGCCTAGAGCCATCGACATAGTCGTGGCCCCAAATCATAAAGCCAATGAGGGTAACGGCGGTAAGGCTGCCGAAGATGGCGTGCCAAATCCAATCGTTTCCCTTGCCATTGACGGCCTCGATATCCGTCATCTGGTTCGTGGGGGTAGACACAGGAAGAACCTTTCGGGAAAGCGTGCACAAAAGATACAGCCGCGTTTCTCAGCGGGATGAGGGAGATTCTCAAAGGGAATTCTTATGTAGAGAATGCACGCCCAGACTAAAAGGCCTAGGTGACCGGAAGGTGAACTAAAGGTGTGGATCCCGTTAAAGCAATGTGGCTATTGACTAACATAATGACCGCCATTCCGGGTGGCGGCCACGTTCAAAGTTTAGCCACGGTAGGCGCCACGACCCAGGGTGTCGCACTCGGCCATCTTGCCGGAGTTATATCCCGCAAGGAATGCCTTCTCACGTTGTTCAGAGGAACCATGCGTCCAAGAATCGGGCTGCACCTGGCCGCCGGACCGACGTTGAATATTGTCATCGCCTACCGCTTGGGCGGCCGCGACTGCGTTGGAGACCTGTTCATTGGTGATTGGTTCTAGCAACGGGTTGTCACCCTTGTCGGCGTAGGAAGCCCACAGGCCGGCGTAGCAGTCCGCCTGCAGCTCAATTTTCACGGCATTCGAATCAGCGCCTGGGTCGTTATAATCCGACAGGCCGAGGGTGCCCTCAAGGTTTTGAATGTGATGACCAAACTCGTGGGCCACGATGTACATGCGAGCCAAAGGGGTATTATCCGCGCCGAAGTCGCGCAAGGACTCAAAGAACGCGGTGTCGAAATAGGCGGACTCATCTCGCGGGCAGTAGAAGGGGCCGGTGGAAGAAGACGCCGTGCCACATCCGGTATTAACTCCGCCGTGGAAGACCACACGCTCCGGTTCGGTGTATTGGATATCTGCTTGTTCTGGCAGAACCTTGGACCAGACGTTGTCCACGCTGCGGCCGGTGAACTCTACAAGACATTCGTCTTTAGTATTGCCGTCTTCTGCAGTTTCGCATTCCGGGCTATCTCCCTGTGCAGCGCCGTCGGATTGGGTCTGCTCGCTGCCGAGGATTGAGCCCAAGTCGGAGGGGTTACCGCCGAGCAGCAGGAAAAGGCCAACCAATACGATCGAGCCGACACCACCGCCGATGGCGATGCCACCGCCACCAGAACGAGCTTCTTTGCCGCCGAAATCGGCACCAGATCTAAAAGTCATGCCTAAATAGTGCCACATGGACCCACTCAGTACAGGATGTAGATAGGCGCCTAGGGGCCAAGGAAATGGAGCGTTCCTCATCTTCAGCCTTCAACGTTTGGGTTGCGTCTACCTTACTGCGCTCTGTGTACCGGTAGGGATGTAGAATCGTGCCCGTTCCTAGTCTTGTGCTTGGTTTGGCGCGCGCTGTTTACGCGTGGCGGGACCCGCAAGTGACACAATTTTCAGAAGGGATTGAACAACAGTGCTGCGTACCCACTTAGCTGGTGAGCTCCGCAAAGAACTCGCAGGAGAGACCGTCACCCTAACCGGTTGGGTCTCCCGCCGCCGCGATCACGGTGGTGTGATCTTCATTGACCTGCGTGACCGCTCCGGCATCGCCCAGGTCGTCTTTCGCGAATCCGATGTGGCTGAGCGCGCCCACGACCTGCGTTCTGAATACTGCGTTAAGGTCACCGGCACCGTAGAGCCTCGCCCTGAAGGCTCCGAAAACCCCAACCTGCCGTCCGGTGAGATTGAGGTCAACGTCGCGGATTTAGAGGTGCTCAACAAGTCCGCAGCGCTGCCCTTCCAGATTGATGATCCTTCCACCTCTGGTGAGGTAGGCGAGGAGACCCGCTTGAAGTACCGTTACCTGGACCTGCGCCGCGAGCGCCAGGCTAAGGCGCTGCGGCTGCGTTCTGCGGCTAACCGTGCCGCCCGCAAGGTACTGGATTCCCATGACTTTGCAGAGATCGAGACCCCGACTCTAACTCGTTCCACCCCAGAGGGTGCACGCGACTTCCTAGTTCCAGCGCGTTTGAAGCCAGGCACGTGGTACGCATTGCCACAGTCCCCGCAGCTGTTCAAGCAGCTGCTCATGGTTGCTGGCATGGAGCGCTATTACCAGATTGCTCGTTGCTACCGCGATGAAGATTTCCGCGCTGACCGTCAGCCGGAGTTTACCCAGCTCGACGTGGAGATGTCCTTCGTGGACCAGGACGATGTCATCGCCTTGGCGGAGGAGATTGTCACTGAGCTGTGGAAGCTCATTGGCTACGAGATCAAAACTCCCATCCCGCGCATGACTTACGCTGATGCGATGAAGTACTACGGCTCTGATAAGCCGGACCTGCGCTTCGACATCAAGATTGTGGAGTGTACCGAGTTCTTCAAGGACACCACCTTCCGCGTCTTCCAGAATGAATACGTAGGCGCTGTAGTAATGGAGGGCGGCGCTTCTCAGCCGCGCCGTCAGTTCGATGCTTGGCAGGAGTGGGCTAAGCAGCGCGGTGCGAAGGGCTTGGCTTATATCACCGTGGGTGAGGACGGCACATTGGGCGGCCCGGTCGCTAAGAACATTACCGACGCCGAGCGCGAGGGCATCGCAGAGCACGTCGGCGCTAAGCCAGGCGATGCTATCTTCTTTGCCGCTGGCGACACCAAGTCTTCACGTGCCCTGCTGGGTGCTGCGCGCGGCGAGATTGCAAAGAAGCTGGACCTTATCAAGGAAGGCGATTGGGCATTTACCTGGGTTGTTGATGCCCCGCTCTTCGAGCCTTCTGCCGATGCAACCGCTTCCGGCGACGTCGCTTTGGGTCACTCCAAGTGGACCGCGGTTCACCACGCCTTTACCTCCCCGAAGCCGGAATGGCTCGACTCCTTCGACCAGAATCCAGGCGAGGCTACTGCTTATGCTTATGACATTGTTTGCAACGGCAATGAAATCGGCGGCGGTTCTATCCGTATCCACCAGGAGGACGTCCAGAAGCGCGTCTTCGACGTGATGGGAATTGGGGACGAGGAAGCTCAGGAGAAGTTTGGCTTCCTGCTCGACGCCTTCTCTTATGGCGCCCCGCCACACGGCGGCATCGCCTTTGGCTGGGACCGCATTGTCTCCCTGCTGGGCGGCTTCGACTCCATCCGCGACGTCATTGCGTTCCCGAAGTCCGGCGGCGGCGTAGACCCGCTTACCGACGCCCCTGCGCCAATCCCTGCCGCACAGCGCAAGGAAACCGGCGTAGACTACAAGCCGGAAAAGAAGAAGGAACAGGACAAGGCCGGTTCCACTGCGGGTGAGACCGCTGAGGAGAAGTAGGCAGGTAGCTTAATCCTCAGCCTGCAAGGTACACCGTGCGGGGCACATTGTAGGCCGCGGCGATTTCGCTGTGGGCGAATTTGTGACCCCGCTTTGGTGTGCGGGGGGCATACTGGATAGAACTATGGATGAAAACGAAACTGTGCTATCGCCCGAGGACGTCATCAAGGCCGCCTCGGAGATGTTGTCGCGTCGTTTTGGTGGCACCCCAGAAATGTCGAGCGTGGAGCGCTTGGACGGTTCCGGCAATGCACTGGTCCTGCGCGCCAGGATCGCCCCCAGCGCATTTTTGCCACACCGCTCGGTAGTCATTAAGTACAACCCGGTTACAGGTTATGGCGTCGATGATGCCGCGATGTTGCGCGAGGTTGTGGCTTATCAATTCACTACCGCGTTATCTGAGGACGTGCGCCCCGGCCCAGTGCTTCTCGCACACGATTTGGAGCAGCGCATTATCGTGTTGACGGACTTGGGTGAGGGCGAAACGCTTGCCGACGTCCTAGTGCAGTCCTCCGATGCCGATCGCGTGCGGGTGCTGCGCTCGTTGGGTAGCGCACTGGGCCATATGCACGCGGGAACCGCCGGCCATGAGCAAGATTATGCCACCCTGCTCAATCGCATGCTGCGCAAGAATCCGGAATTGGCCCCGCATCAGTCCGTGCGCGATGAGGCGCTGGAGCGCTCCATCGGCATTGGCCTCAATTTGCTGGATAAAGCAGGACTCGAAGCACCAGCAAGCTTTCGGGAGCTTGCCGGCCAAGCCTCCCAGTCGTTGGCCTCCGGCAAGGACCGGGCCTTTACTCCCTTTGACCTTTCACCGGATAACATTATCGTTTCTCAGCGTCTGCATTTCCTGGATTATGAATGGGCAGGATTCCGCAACGTTGGCTTCGACGTGGCTTGCGTTATCGCCGGTTTCCCGCAGTTCCTCTTTTCTAAACCGATTACGGATGAAGAGGCAGATATTTTTATCTCTGCTTGGTCTCGTGCTGTTGCAGAGGTGTGGCCGCTATTTTCTAATACGGATGAGATTCATGGCCTTATCGTGGCGTCACTTATCGGATGGGCCCTGTCGAGCGTGACCACGATGCATGCCGGCGGTATCGAAGGGCTGGTCGCGCTTGCCAGGGGAGAAGCGGAGGTCTTCCATGATCCGCAGCGCTCTATCTTGCGTCCGGCTGACCACGGTCCGTTTACGGAAGATGAGTTGCTTGTTCGCCGCGATCTATACGAAACCTTCGAGGCACTGTCGCGCTATGCCGCGCGCTGCGATGGCCCCTCCTGCGCACCCATCGCGGAATTCGGCAGCGCCATTGCGCGCCGCTTGGATGATGAATAGTTGAACACGACGTGCCCGCACCCATGTAGGAGGTAGCTTTTTAGTGTCTCAAGACTCGTTATTTGGCGGGCCCGCTCCGGACAATGGCGCCTCGTCATTGCCTGGTAAGAATCTTTTCGCCACCCATGCAGGGTCCCCACTGGCGGCGCGGATGCGTCCGCAGAGCTTGGATGAAGTGGTAGGTCAAGACCATCTTCTGGCCCCAGGAAAACCGTTGCGCCGCCTAGTAGAAGGCTCTGGGGAGGCATCTGTGATTTTGTACGGGCCGCCGGGCACCGGCAAGACCACGATTGCCTCACTCATCGCCAGCCAGATGGGACAGAATTTTGTGGGCCTTTCAGCGCTTGATTCGGGTGTAAAGCAGGTCCGCGAGGTCATCACCCACGCTCGGCAGGAGCTCATTCACGGACGGCGGACTGTCCTCTTTATCGATGAGGTACACCGCTTTTCCAAAACCCAGCAGGATGCGCTGCTTGCGGCCGTAGAAAACCGTACGGTGTTGCTCGTGGCGGCGACCACGGAAAACCCTTCGTTTTCCGTCGTTGCGCCGCTATTGTCTCGCTCGCTGCTATTGCAGTTGCACTCGCTAAGCGACGACGATCTAAGAGGCGTCGCCAAGCGCGCGCTAGAAAGCGACCGTGGATTGGGCGAGCGCCGAATTCGGATAAGCGACGAGGCGTTGGACCAGTTGGTTCTCCTAGCCGGCGGCGATGCGCGCCGCACGCTGACCTATCTGGAGGCGGCCGCCGAAGCGGTGGACGACGGTGGGGAAATTACCCCACAGACGGTCACGGACAACGTTAATAAAGCGGTGGTGCGCTATGACCGCGACGGCGACCAACACTATGATGTGGTCTCCGCGTTTATTAAATCCATTCGTGGCTCCGATGTCGATGCTGCGCTGCACTATCTAGCCCGCATGGTGGAGGCAGGGGAGGATCCGCGCTTTATTGCTCGGCGGCTCATAGTGCACGCCTCCGAGGACATTGGTATGGCTGATCCCACCGCGCTCCCAGTGGCTGTGGCGGCGGCCGAGGCCGCACAGCTCATCGGAATGCCGGAGGCGAGAATCCCCTTGGCGCAGGCCACCATCCACCTGGCCACCGCGCCGAAGTCACCATCGGTCATTTCCGCTATTACGCAGGCCCAAGCAGATGTGGCCGCCGGCAAAGTGGGCCATGTGCCAGCGCATCTGCGTGACGGGCACTACGAGGGTGCAAAGCGAATGGGAAATGCCGTGGGCTATGTCTACCCCCACGATGATCCCCGTGGCGTAGTAGAACAGCAATACCTGCCCGATGAGCTGGAGGGTTCCGTTTATTATGAACCCACCGATCATGGGGCTGAAAAGCGCGTTTATGACTACATAGGCCGCCTGCGCAGCATAATTCGCGGCAAGCGTTCTGCCGGTAAAAACGCTCGCCGGCCGCGCTGATACCTACCCAAGGGAAATTGCGGTGTAGCGAAGGGTAAAGTTGGGCGGGTTAGAAACTTCTCGATAGAAGATGAAAGCTCATACAGTTAGGATTGTTGCTCGTGAAGACTCATGAGATCCGGGAACGGTTTACCCAGCACTTCGTCAATTCTGGTCACGAGGCAGTGCCAAGCGCCTCGCTGATCCTGGATGACCCTAACCTGCTTTTCGTCAACGCGGGTATGGTTCCGTTCAAGCCCTATTTCCTGGGACAACAGAACCCGCCTTTTGCTAAGGGGCTGGCCACCTCCATCCAGAAGTGCGTCCGCACTCTAGACATCGATGAGGTTGGCATTACCACCCGCCACAACACCTTCTTCCAGATGGCAGGCAACTTCTCCTTTGGTCAGTACTTCAAGGAAGGCGCCATCACCAACGCCTGGACCTTGCTTACCGGCGCCGTGGACGAGGGTGGATTTGGCCTGGACCCTGAGCGTTTGTGGGCCACGGTGTACCTCGATGATGATGAGGCCGCCGAGATTTGGCGCGATAAGATCGGCGTCCCGGAAGAGCGCATTCAGCGACTCGGCATGGAGGATAACTACTGGTCCATGGGCATCCCCGGACCATGCGGTCCCTGCTCCGAAATCTATTACGACCGTGGCCCGGAATACGGCAAGGACGGCGGCCCGATTGCCGATGATAATCGCTACATGGAGATCTGGAACCTGGTCTTCATGCAAAACGAGCGCGGCGAGGGCATTGGCAAGGGCAACTTTGAAATCGTTGGCGAGCTGCCCAAGAAGAACATCGATACCGGCCTCGGCATTGAGCGCGTAGCCTGCATCCTGCAAGGCGTAGATAACGTCTATGAAACAGACCTTTTGCGCCCGGTGATCGACGTCGCCGAGGAACTGACCGGTGCTACCTATGGTGATAAGGCCTCCCACGAGGACAATATCCGCTTCCGCGTGGTAGCGGACCACTCCCGTACCGGCATGATGCTTATCTTGGACGGCGTGACCCCGGGCAATGAAGGCCGCGGATACATCCTGCGCCGCTTGCTGCGCCGCATCATCCGTTCCGCCAAGTTGCTGGGCGCTCAGGGTGCTACCATGGAGCGCTTTATGAATACGGTCATGGACACCATGACCCCGTCCTACCCGGAGATCGCGGACAACCGCGAGCGCATTCTGCGCGTGGCCGTCAACGAGGAAAAGGCCTTCCTCAAGACCCTAGAGTCCGGTACCCGTCTCTTCGATGACGCTGTCCAAGAACTCAAGTCCACCTCCCGCGCGAAGACCGCAAAGGTTCTGCCGGGTGAGAAGGCCTTTGAGCTGCATGATACCTACGGTTTCCCCATCGACCTGACGCTGGAGATGGCTCAAGAAGCCGGCCTTGAGGTGGACATGGATGGTTTTAACGATGCCATGGGTGAGCAGCGCCGCCGCGCCAAGGCTGATAATCAGGCCAAGAAGCACGGGCATACTGACCTTTCTCTCTACCGCGACTGGGTAGACAATAACCCCACCGTCTTCACCGGCTTTGAGGAGCTTACTTCCGACGCCCGCGTCATCGGCCTAGTCCGCAGCGGCGAAAAGGTTGATGAAGTACACGAGGGCGAAGAGGTAGAGGTCATCCTGGACCACACCCCGCTTTATGCCGAGGCAGGCGGGCAGATGGCGGACCGCGGGCGCATCGTGGCCGGCGAGTCTTTGCTGGAGGTCAATGACGTCCAAAAGATTGGCAAGAAGCTGTGGGTCCACAAGGCTACGGTTACGGCTGGCGGTCTGGACTTGGGAATGTCTGTTGAGGCGGCCGTCGACAAGCAGTGGCGCCATGGTGCTACCCAGGCGCACTCTGCAACTCACCTGATTCATGCTGCACTGCGCCAGGTGCTTGGCCCGACCGCTGTCCAGGCAGGTTCTATGAACCGGCCAGGCTACCTGCGCTTTGACTTCAACTACACCGAGCAGCTTAGCCAGGCCCAGCTGGAAGAGATTGCCTTGATTACCAACCAGGCAATTGACTCCAACTTTGCGGTCAACACTATTGAGACCTCTTTGGAAGAGGCTAAGGCCATGGGCGCTATGGCCCTATTCGGTGAAAACTACGGCAAAGAAGTCCGCGTAGTAGAAATCGGTGGACCTTTCTCCATCGAGTTATGCGGCGGTACCCACGTTGGATCCTCTTCTGAAATCGGACCGGTTTCCGTACTGGGTGAATCATCCGTTGGCTCTGGTGCTCGCCGCATCGAGGCCTACTCCGGTCTGGATGCCTTCCGCTACTACTCGAAGGAAACCGCCTTGGTAGAAGGCGTTTCCCGTGAGCTTAAGGTACAGACCGAGGATCTGCCGGAGCGTATTGCTCAACTTTCTGAGAAGCTCAAGGCGGCGGAGAAGGAAATCGAGACTCTCCGCAAACAGCAATTGGCTGCGCGTGCTGCCGAGTTTGTCGGCGCCGCCAAGGACATCAATGGGTTCAAGGTTATTGCGCTGACGTTGCCGGAGGGCACGACCGGCGGGAATCTGCGCACCGTCGCTACGGACCTGCGCAACCGCCTGCGCGAGGAAGAGGCCGTTATTGTCTTGGGTGCCCAAGATAAGGGCAAGTTCCCGTTCATCGCGGCAGCCACCGAAAAGGCCGTCGGACGAGGTGTGAAGTCCGGCGACATTGTCAAGACCTTTGGTCAGTATGTCGATGGCCGCGGTGGCGGTAAGCCGGATATGGCCCAAGGCTCTGGCTCTTCCGCTGCCGGAGCAGAGCGCGGCTTTGCAGCCGTCGAGGACATGCTCGAGTCCCTCTAGGAGTTCGACCGTGGCAAAAGTGGAACCAGATACCCCCGGGGGAGATGATCCAGGGCTGGGGCGCCGGCTCGCCTTGGACGTCGGTACGGTGCGCATCGGCGTGGCCGTGTCCAATAGGGAAGCAACGTTAGCTACCCCTGTGGAAACCGTGCACCGAGAAACCGGCTTCAAGGACCGCGATAAGGGCGATATTGACCGGATCCTGGAATTAATTGATTTATACGATGCGGTCGAGATCGTCGTGGGGCTGCCACGGGATTTGCAGGGAAATGGTTCGAAAAGCGTAAAACACGCTAAGGAAATCGCGTTTCGGATCCGCCGTCGGTTGAATCGAAATGCAAATATAGATAAAGTTCCACCACCAGTACGTTTGGCTGATGAGCGTTTGACCACCGTTGCGGCAACTACCGCGCTGCGTGCGTCCGGCGTGTCCGAGAAGAAGGGCCGTAAAGTCATCGACCAAGCAGCAGCGGTGGAGATATTGCAGACTTGGTTAGATGGGCGCGCGAGCGCGCTACGCTCCTATGCTGCAATAGACCAGCCTTCAGACTCAGGAGACTAAAACACGTGAGCCGTAACCAAGAACGCCTCGGCCGATCGATGGAGCCGAAATACGTCAAGCGTCGCCAGCGCGGCATTGCCGTTATTATCGCGTCGATCATCGTTATCCTTGGTGCCCTTATTTATATTGGATTCCGCCTTGGCAATACCTCCGCCGACTATGAAGGAACCGGCAACGGTACCACCCAGCTAGTGGAGGTACCGGAGGGCTCGTCCATGTCCGAGCTCGGTCCCGCATTGGTGGAGAAGAATGTGGTCAAGACCCAGGACGCCTTCGACTCTGCCGCTTCTATGAATCACAGTGCGAGCCAGATCCAGCCCGGTTTCTACCGCCTGCAGGAAGAGATGAGCGCGGACTCCGCGGTCGAGGCGCTGCTGGATGAGAAAAACCGCGTCGACATGCTTGAGGTGCAAGGCGGCGCAACCTTGGAGGACGTCAAGGTTGTTGGCGGAGACGTGCGCTACGGCATCTACTCCCTGATTTCCGAGGTTAGCTGCAATGATGGCAATTGCCTGAAGAAGGAAGACCTAGAAAAGGTTGCGGCGGAAACCGACCCGGCTGAACTGGGCGCTCCACAGTGGGCACTTGAAGCCATCAACAAGCGCGGCAATGACCCCAAGCGCATCGAGGGTCTTATCGCTCCCGGCCAGTACGTCCTGGACCCCAATATGGAGGCCAAGGATATTCTGAAGGACCTCATTACCCGCTCTACCAAGCGCTACAATGAGACCAAGATCGAAGAACGCGCCCAGGCTATCGGCCTGAGCCCTTATGAGCTGCTTACTTCCGCCTCCCTAGTGGAGCGCGAGGCGCCAGCAGGTGAGTTCGACAAGGTCGCCCGCGTCATCCTCAACCGTCTGGACGAGCCGATGCGCTTGGAGTTTGACTCCACCGTGAACTATGGCTTGGAAGACGTTGAGCTGGCCACCACCGATAAGGCCCGTGAGGAGAAGACTCCGTGGAATACCTACGCAAAGGAGGGCCTGCCGGATACCCCGATTGCTTCTCCTTCGGATGATGCAATCAAGGCCATGGAGCAGCCTACTGAGGGCAATTGGAAGTTCTTTGTCACCGTGGACGAAGAAGGCACCACCGTCTTCTCCGATACCTACGATGAGCACTTGGGCCGCGTTGATGACGCCATCCGCTCCGGCGTGCTTGACTCCAAGCGCGAAGGGGAGGGCGCCGGTTCCGGAAACGGCGATGCCGCTGCCGATCAACCCGCCCAATAAAGTCGCGAAAACCACGAAGAGGTAGAACCCGATGCCACGTGCGGCAGTCTTAGGTAGTCCCATCGAGCACTCGTTGTCTCCAGTGCTCCACAATGCCGGCTACGAGGCCGCCGGGCTGAGCGGCTGGGACTACACTCGCTTCGAGGTGACAGCGGAGAGTCTGCCGGAGGTGGTGGGCGCGAGTGCTCCCGAGTTTGCTGGTTTTTCCGTAACCATGCCGGGCAAATTTGCGGCCCTCCGCTTCGCGGACATCACAAGTGACCGCGCACAGCTGATTGGTTCAGCGAATACCCTAGTGCGCAGAGCAGAGGGTTGGTTTGCAGATAATACCGACACCGAAGGCGTGCGTGGTGCACTAGCAGAGCTTTTGGGAGATTCTCCGGCACGTCACGCGCTGCTCATTGGAGCCGGGGGAACCGCGCGTCCTGCCTTGTGGGCGCTCGCCGAGCGCGGAATTACTACCGTTACGGTCCTCAATCGTTCGGACCGTAGCGCAGAGTTACAGCCACTTGCCCAGAAATTAGAGTTAGAGCTTTCCTTTACTGGCTTCTCCGGTGACTTAACAGCAATTTCTCGCGCAGCCGATGTCATTGTGTCTACGGTTCCAGCCGCCGCGTTGGAAGACTACGTCTTCGACATAGCCCACGCGCCGGTGCTAGACGTCATCTACGATCCGTGGCCCACCCCGTTGACCACGTGCGCAGCGGCTAACGGCTACAAGTCCGTCGGCGGGCAGGTCATGCTCGCATACCAAGCATTTAGCCAATTCGAGCAATTTACCGGGGTGGCTGCTCCCCGGGAAGAAATGCTGGAGGCTTTGAACCAGGAACTACAGCGACGCTCGCAGACGGTTAAATAGAAGGGGACTTCGCCAAGCGCGGGCGGCTACCGCGTGCAATAAGCGCTGCGAATTTCGCCCTATGGGTGGCTATGGGAAGCGCTTAGACGGCGGCTTGCTCTAACCTAAGCGCCGTGCTGATTTTCGGGGGAATAATTTATTGTCTATGGGCAGCAGCCTTATCCTGGTGGGATATTCGGCAGCGCCGATTGCCGGATTGGCTGACGCTTCCGGCCGCAGTACTGTCGCTTGCAGTGGCCAACTGGGGTGGGGCGTGGTGGCCAGGGATGTATCTGGTACTTGGGCGGGCCCATGCAGGAGTAGGCGGCGGGGACATCAAGCTGGCCCTGCCGTTGGGAATGCTGGTGGGGCATGTCGCCGGGTTTATGGGGGTGGTGGCAGCCAGCGGCTGTGCCTGCCTGCTCACGCTCGGTTGGTCTGTTTGTACAGGGCAGAAGAAGAGTCCGCATGGGCCCGCGATGCTGCTAGCAGCGGCCGGGGTAGTGGTGTGCGTGCACCCTCTTTGAGGGGGTGGAAGAATATATTGCCGGACCAAGTTGGTACCGGATGGGCCGCGCCGTGCGATAATACCCGCATGCTTCGTTGGACTACTGCAGGTGAATCCCACGGCCAGGCTCTTATTTCTCTGCTGGAGCACATGCCCGCTGGGGTCCCTATTACCCGCGCCGATATTTCTCATCAGCTTTCCCGGCGCCGCCTAGGCTACGGCCGTGGTGCCCGCATGAAGTTTGAAGCTGATGAGGTCACCCTGCTGGGTGGAGTGCGCCATGGGCTGACTTTGGGCAGCCCCATTGCCATCATGATTGGCAATACGGAGTGGCCCAAGTGGACCACCATCATGTCGGCTGATCCGCTGGATATGGACGATGAAGACAATATCAAGGCTATGAACTCTGGGCGCGGTGCCGCTTTGACTAGGCCACGCCCAGGGCACGCGGATTTTGCCGGCATGGTGAAATACCGCCATGGTGAAGCGCGCCCCATTTTGGAGCGTTCCTCCGCGCGCGAGACTGCAGCGCGCGTGGCTGCCGCTACCGTGGCGCGCAATTTCCTGCGCGAGACCCTTGGCATCGAGGTCCTCTCCCACGTCATTTCTATTGGCGCCGCTGCACCTTATGAAGGGTCAGCGCCAGCGTTCGCAGACATCGCGGCCATCGATGATTCGCCCGTTCGCGCCTTCGATAAGGACGCAGAGACCGCCATGATCGCGGAGATCGAAGCCGCAAAGAAGCAGGGCGATACCTTGGGCGGAGTCGTCGAAGTGGTGGTGGATGGTCTGCCCATTGGCTTGGGCTCGCACATTTCCGGCGATGATCGCCTGGACGCGCAATTGGCAGGCGCCTTGATGGGAATTCAGGCCATTAAGGGCGTGGAAATTGGTGATGGTTTTGCGGAGGCCCGCCGTCGCGGTTCCGCCGCCCACGATGAAATGGTGCGTACCGCCGACGGCGTTAGCCGTCTCACCAACCGTGCCGGCGGACTCGAGGGCGGTATGACTAATGGGCAGCAGCTGCGTGTGCGGGCGGCGATGAAGCCGATCTCCACGGTCCCGCGTGCCTTGCGCACCATCGATATGGAATCCGGTGCCGATGCTACCGCCATTCATCAGCGCTCCGATGTCTGCGCGGTTCCGGCGGCCGGCGTAGTGGCAGAAGCCATGGTTGCCCTTGTCCTTGCACGCGCCGTGCTGGAGAAATTCGGTGGGGATAGCCTCGAAGAAACCTCGCAGGCTATCGCCGCGTATGATGAATACGTTTCGGACCGCCTTGCTTTTGACCAGGAGTAAGTTATGACCACCCTAACTGCCGTTACGGGCCAACCTCGTCCACGCGTTGTTTTGGTGGGCCCGCCAGGTGCGGGTAAATCCACTATTGGCCGCCGCCTTTCCAATGCCCTAAGCTGCGAATTGGTGGATTCGGATCACCTTATTGAGCAGGCAAAGAACAAGCCTTGTGGGGAGGTCTTTAGCGAGCTCGGGGAACCTGACTTCCGCACCCTCGAAGCCGAGCATGTTGCGGCTGCATTGCGCACTACGGGGGTAGTCAGCCTTGGCGGCGGGGCAGTGCTCACAGACTCCACGCGCGAGCTGCTGGAGCGCCACACCGTAATCTTTTTGGATATTTCTCCTGAAGAAGGCGCACGGCGTACCTCTGGGGACAGCAATCGTCCGGTTCTCGCGGCCGCCGATCCTCTCGAGCACTACCGTAACTTGGTGGATACTCGACGCCCCTTTTACCAGGAAGTGGCCGATTACCGAGTACGCACAGATGCTCGGACCCCGCAGCAGGTAGTAGGCGATATTCTCGGCTTCCTCGATACCTTGTAGATGCCCACCGCGCTAGCACTTGTTTCTCGCCGCCCTGCCGCGGCGGCGAACCGAAAGGACCACCATGCCCACCATTGTCGTTAATGGACCACAGCCTTATGAAGTCCGCATTGGCGCCGGTCTAAACCAGGACATAGCGCGGCGCTGTGCGGAAAGCGGCGCCGCCCAGGCGGGCATTGTCTTCCAGCCGCCCCTGCGCGCTGCCGCCGTGGATCTAGCGGAACTCGTTGCCGCGCAGGGCATAACGCCCACGCTTATCGACGTCCCCGATGCAGAGGCCGCCAAGCAGCTCAGCGTCATCGGTGAAGTATGGGATCAGCTGGGGGAGAGCGGCTTTAGCCGCCGTGACGTCATCATCGGCCTAGGCGGGGGTGCCACCACCGATATGGCGGGGTTCGCAGCGGCCGGATGGATGCGCGGCATCAAGGTCATTCAGGTTCCTACCACCCTTTTGGCCATGGTAGATGCCGCCGTCGGCGGTAAAACCGGCATCAACACGGCAGCCGGCAAGAACCTGGTTGGCGCCTTTCATGAGCCAGATTCTGTGTTTGTGGATCTCGAGCGGCTCGAAACCCTGCCCGAGGCGGAAATCGTTGCCGGTTCCGCGGAAATCATCAAAACTGGTTTCATCCATGACCCGGTAATCCTAGAGCGCTATGAATGCGACCCGAGAGCGTGCTTGGACCCGGAAGGCTTATTGCCAGAATTGATTGAGCGCTCCATTGCGGTAAAAGCCGCTGTAGTAGGCGAGGACCTGAAAGAATCAGGTTTGCGGGAAACGCTGAACTACGGCCATACCTTTGGCCATGCCGTAGAGCGCCACGAAAATTATGCGTGGCGCCATGGTAAAGCTGTGGCAGTGGGCATGATGTTTATCGCCCACCTGGCGCAGGCACGTGGCCTAATTGACGCTGAGCTCGTGGAAAAGCACCGCCGGATCCTGCACAGCGTGGGGCTGCCGACCTCCTATAAAGCAGGCCACTTTGCAGATCTATACGAGGCAATGACCCATGATAAGAAGAATCGAGACGGCAAGATCCGCTTTGTAGCCTTGACTGGGGTGGGAGAGACTACCCGCTTGGAGGGCCCCAGCACGCAAGAGCTAGAGGCGGCCTACGCCGCGATTTCGGAGTAGAAATGAAGATTATTGTCCTTAACGGTCCGAATTTGAACCGCTTGGGAAAGCGGCAACCGGATATCTATGGCTCCACTACCTTGGCAGATGTCGAACGGATGATTTCAACTCGTGCTACCGAGCACGGGGTCGAAGTAGAGTTTTTCCAGTCCAATCATGAAGGCGAGCTGATTGAGAAAGTGCATGCCGCCGCCGATGCGGGACAGCCGGTGATTATCAATCCCGGCGGGTTTACCCATACGTCGGTGGCCCTGCGGGACGCCTTAGCAGAGGTGGCGGATGGCGCCGGATTCGTAGAGGTGCATATCTCTAATGTGCACGCGCGCGAGCCCTTCCGCCATCATTCCTATCTCAGCCCTATCGCCCGCGGTGTTATCGCCGGATTAGGGGTATTCGGCTACGTGGCGGCAGTAGACTACCTCTGCCAATAGGCACCCACGAACGAGATAGGGCTGGGCGGCAGCAAGGAAGATAGAAATCTGCCCAACTGCTAAGGCTGCGTCGATATACTGGGTGGATACTTTCCACTCCGTAGTCAACCCAGAAGGATGAAATCATGGCTTTGGCAGATACTCGTTTCAGTGACCGGCGTCGCAAGCTTGCCGCGCAGCTGGCCGGCCAGCGCATCGATGCCGTTCTGGTCACCCACCTCACCCACGTGCGCTATCTTTCGGGCTTCTCTGGTTCGAATGGTGGGCTGCTTTTGCGCAAGGACCTTACTGCTCAGGTTGCTACCGATGGTCGCTACACCACGCAGATCGCCCAGGAGGTTCCTGATCTAGAGGCTATCCAGGGCCGTGCAGTAGGAAAAGTGCTCCTGCAGCAGTTTGCCGATGTACAGGGGCCGGTTCGGGTGGGCTTCGAAGCAGACTATCTGACGGTTTCTGAGCTGAAGGAGCTGGAGGATTCGGCCCCGGAGGCGGTTACCTTGGTCCCTGTCTCTGGCGTGATTGAAGATATCCGCTTGGTCAAGGACCCGCTGGAGCTAGCAAAGCTGGAAGAAATTGCTGCGCTGGCCAATAAGGCTCTGGAAGACCTCCTCGCCGCAGGCGAGCTGCGTGCCGGCCGCACTGAGCGCCAGGTGGCTGCTGATTTGGAATACCGGATGCGCATGCTCGGCTCGGAGCGGGTGAGCTTCGATACCATCGTCGCTTCCGGCCCGAATTCGGCGTTGCCGCACCATGGCGCTGATGACCGAATTATTGCGGACGGTGACTTGGTGACCATCGACTTCGGCGCGCATCTGCGCGGTTTTAATTCCGATTGCACCCGCACCTACGTGGTGGGTACTGCGAATGATTTTGCCAAGGAAATTTATGATGTGGTGCTGCGCGCCCAAGAGGCAGGCGTGGCAGCGTCGGTACCGGGCGCTAAGCTTGCCGACGTCGATGCCGCTTGCCGCGACATCATTTCTGCCGCCGGCTATGGTGACTATTTCGTGCACTCGACGGGCCATGGTGTGGGCCTAGACGTTCATGAGGCTCCGTTCGCGGCTCAGACCGGCAAAGGCGAACTCGCTGCCGGAATGACCCTGACCATTGAACCGGGCATCTATGTGCCAGGCAAGGGCGGCGTGCGCATCGAAGATACCCTCATCATCACTGAGGGTGCGCCGAAGATCGTCACCGCCGCGACGAAGGAATTTACTGAAGTGCCCGCCTAGTGGGCCAGCACCTTGGAATTGAGCAGCTGGGCGACGTTGCGGTTGCCCAGGTGCGTGAGGTGGTTGAAGAGGTTGTGCGGTACAGAATACTCCCACTTGCCAGACACCCAGCGGGTGCTATCCGGCGCGCACCTGCCATGGTTGATGGAATCGGCACGTGGGTCGTAGTACTGCACACCGTTTGCACGTGCTGCCTTATACATCGCGCTATTGACTTGGTCCTCGCCGGTGCGCACTAGGCCCGCATAGTCCAGATTAAAACCAGCGTCGGTGGAGCCCGGCGCGGACGTGCGTACCGGGCATACGGCGCCGTTGCGGGCGGAGATGGCGGGATATCCTACGACAGTAATCTGCGCATTTGGCGCGGCCTGGCGCACCCGCTGGATCGAATGTTTCATGCCATCAAAGTAGGGGTTTGAAGAAGATAGTGATGGTCGGACGATTTCCGGGAGATTATTGGCGCCGAACTGGATCAGTACATTTTTAGTTGTGTCATTGAGGTCACCATTGGCAATGGCTCCGTTGATCTGCTCCCCGAAGTCCTTGCGGTGTGATTGGCCGGCTGCCTTGGCCGCAGAACAGGCGTAGTTGGCTACGTGCTGGCCAGAAACGCGCCCTAGTTCGCGGCCGACATTGCTCTGCCTTGCGGGCAGCCCTGCGGGGAAGGCGCACCTGGGGTGTCTTCGATGCCATGGGTAGCGGAAGAAAGCGTAGTGCTTGCCGAAGGAGAAAGGCTAGAAGTAGTCCCTACCTTGCCATAGGTGGGATTGGCGAAGACGGAATCGCCGAACATTACGGTCTGGGCGCCCGCTGCTACGGCCTGCGGGGCGGAGAGTGCTGCTACTGCCGCGCGAGTAGCAGTGGCCAGGGCATAAAAATCCTTGACAGCCATCGTAAAAATTCTTGGTAAATATGTGGGAAATCAATTTAGCAAGGCCTTATGGTACAGGGAGTTATTGCAGGATAAACACATCGAATATCCGAGTAACCGGCCGCTATGTACTGGTAAATAGTCTCGAAATCCATTTCAAAGTCAAAAGTGGGGAAGAAATGGGGGACCGGTAATACCCCATGGGGCAGTTGTCCGGTAGGCTTAAACATTGTTTTCAACCTTTAGTCCACAATTTTCGGGAGTTTAACCGCAATGGCTGATACTACTGATTTCAAGAACGGCCTCGTTCTGAAGATCGACAACAAACTGATGCAGATCGTTGAGTTCCAGCACGTGAAGCCGGGCAAGGGCCCAGCCTTCGTGCGTACCAAGCTCAAGGATGTTGTCTCCGGTAAGACCGTGGACAAGACTTGGAATGCTGGCGTTAAGGTGGAGACCGCTACCGTGGACCGCCGTGATATGACCTACCTGTACAACGATGGCACCAGCTACGTGGTTATGGATGAGAAGACCTTTGAGCAGTTCGAGCTCCCGCCGGAGAAGTTCGGTGATGCCGCTCGCTTCCTGCTGGAGAACATGCGCGTGCAGGTTTCCTTCTACGAGGATGAAGCACTATTTGCTGAGCTTCCTATTTCCGTAGACCTCAAGGTCGAGCACACCGAGCCTGGTCTGCAGGGCGACCGTTCTTCTGGTGGCACCAAGCCTGCCACCCTGGAGACCGGTGCAGAGATCCAGGTCCCACTGTTTATTGAGATCGGCAACGTTCTCAAGATCGATACCCGTACCGGCGAGTACCTCTCCCGCGTTAATAACTAGGGCATCTGACTGTGTCTGATAACACCCCGAAGCGCGATATTAACTACAAGCGGCACACAGCGCGGTACCGCGCACGCCGCCGTGCTGCGGATATTCTGTACGAGGCCGAAAACAGGGACGTAGATCCCGTGGCCATCGTGGAGGACCGCATCGCTTTGGCGCGCGAGGATCGCAATGCGGTAGCGCCGATTGCCGAGTACACCCAGGTTATTATCAAGGGTGCAGCCGAAGAGCTCGATGTCATCGATGACACCATCTCTCGCTACCTTTCCGAGGATTGGGAACTGCATCGTATCCCTGCTGTAGACCGCGCCATCCTGCGCGTTTCGGTCTGGGAGCTGCTTTTTAATCCGGATATTCCTACTGCCACCGCTGTGGTGGAAGGCGTGGAAATCGCCTCTCAATACTCCAATGAGCAGGCAGCCCCGTATATCCACGCGGTATTGGACGATGTAGCGCAGTCTCGCTCCGCCGAAAGCCCAATGTCTGCAGAACACCAGGGCCTAGAGGAAGAGGGGCAGGATACTGCCGAGGCCGAGAGCGAAACGGATACCGCTACGTCAGCCGAGTCGGAAGAGACTTCGAGCCACCCAGCCGCACCTAATGAGGATTCCGAATCGGAGGAAAACTCTGCGCAGTAGCATTTTCTCCTAGGTCCCGTGCCCTCCAGGGTGCCTGCTTCCGCCCGCGGCTGGCTTGGTTGAAAATACCAGGCTGGCGGCGGGCGGTATTTTGTACGATGGTAGCCATGGGCAAATTCAAGATTAATGATGCGCTGAGCCTAAGAGCGGGGAAGAATTTCCGACTCGCTGATGTGGACCCCACCTCTACACCGGGTTTCAATGGCTCCAAATCCGACCTGGCTGATCGTTTTGCGCATTACGACGAAGAGCTTTATGACCTGCAAGAGCGTCTTTTTGCCAATGGCCGCGCCCATGAAGAAGGCGCACCGTCTTTGCTTGTAGTGTTACAGGGGATGGACACCTCAGGAAAGGGAGGGGCCATTCGTAATGTCTTCTCGGTTTTCGATCCCCAAGGCACTAAGACAGTGGGTTTTGGTAAACCGACGGAGGAGGAGCTGGAGCACGACTTTTTGTGGCGCATTCGCAAGCACGATCCCGTGCCGGGGCAAGTCGTGGCTTTCGACCGTTCTCATTATGAAGATGTGCTCATCCAGCGGGTTCACAAGTGGGTAGACGAAGACGAAGTTGACCGCCGTTTTGCAGCTATCCGAGATTATGAGCAGGAACTCGCCGGCCAAAACACCAAGATCCTAAAGATATTTCTGCATATCTCTCCGCAATTCCAAAAAGAAAATCTACTAGAGCGCACCGAGCGCGAGGACAAGTATTGGAAGTATGACCAATCCGATATTGAGGAACGCGGATATTGGGACCAGTACATGGCGGCATATGAAGACGCCATTCGCCGAACGGATGAGATCTGGGCGCCGTGGTACGTCATCCCCACAGATAATAAGAAGTACGCCCGCATGGCATTGAAGTTCCTCATCGTCGACGCGTTGCGCCACCTAGAGCTGTCGTGGCCCGCACCGGATTTTGATCCGGAAGGGGAACGCCAACGCATTCTCGACGCAGAGTAACCGTCTACAAGAAAAGCTCCCTTTCTGCCGACCATTCCCACATGAGGAATGGAAGGTTAAGGGAGCTTAATTCTTTGGCGGACTTAGTTAACTCGTGGCATCTTCAGTGCCCGAGTTATTGCCTTCCGCGCCGGCCTTGCCAGCAGTTTCAGAGCCCAGCTTGGCCATTTCTTCTGCAGCAGAGACCATGGCGTCCTGGCCACGGATTACGCCGTCCACTGCAGATTTTAAGGCTGCCTGCAGCTGCTCATCATTCATACCAGCGGCAGCGGGGATATCGCGCTCGGTGCGCACAACGAGCATGTCATCGTGTTCGGAAATAACAGCTCGCGCGCCAAAGGCCACGGAATTGATCTGGTTAGCCGCGAGGAAAAGGCCGGCATCAGCCTTGGAATAGGCGGCGTCGGTAGGGACATCACAGCGGACAATGACCACAGAATCAAGGACCGCGAACATGGTGGGCAGGCCATTGAGGTTAGCGGTGGCTGCCTCTATATCGCTGTCCATCTTGGTCAATTCGATGTCGAAGGAGCGCATAGCTTCGACAACGCGGTCCAGGGTGATCTCCGGCAGATTGTTTTCGGTAGAGGCATTAGTCATGGTTGTGCTCCTCCCAGGTCACGAGCTGCGGGTAGTGTTCTTCCACGAAAGCGAAGGACTGCAGCATAGAGTCCAGCGTGGAGATCACGAAGGCACCGATCTGGTTACGGGACAAACCGTGAGCAATGTTGATCTCGCGCACTCCGGAGACTGCGAGGTTATTCTCGGCAGACTCGAAGAAGCGGAGGGTGGGGGCAAAGTGCTGCTGGTTCCACTGGTTGAGAACCATCAATAGGCTAGGTCCTTCAGAAGAAGGCACGTTGCCGCGCCAGACGGAATCCGCGACGAGCACATCATCGCGCACCTGCATAGCGATGGCGACATTGGAGAAACCGGTGCGCAGGATCTGCACAGTTTCTTCCTCGCTCACTGGCTGTTCTTCGAGGCGATATTCCAAGTTTTCGGAGGAAAAGATCTCACCGATGCGCTCTAGAGTTACGGGCTCTACCGACGTATCGGGATACAGGGTTGGTTCTTCAGACACTTAAATAGTCTCAATCCATGTACAAATCGGGGATAAAAGTTAACTTCAACTAGCCTACCTAAGGCAGCGCCCATTTAGTGGGACTGCCATAGGCTTTCTCCACCAAGCTCGTGGGCGAGAGCAGTATTAATGGTGGGGTAGCGGAAGTAATGCCCCATATTTTCCAGAACCGAAGGCGTTACGCGTTGCTGTGCCAGGGCCAGTTCTTGGGCTCCTTCCTTGCCCAGTAAGATTGCAGGGCCGAAATTCGGAACCGGAAGCAACGCCGGCCGGTGGAGCGCTTTGCCCAATGCAGCAACAAAATCCTTATTAAGTACAGGATTGGGGGAGGTCGCATTAACCGGGCCGGAAAGCGAATCATCCACGATGGCGCGGAAATAGGTATCCGTGAGGTCATCGATGGCAACCCAGCTAAACCAAAAATTGCCATCGCCAAAGGGGCCACCCAGGCCCGTCGAAAAGAGCGCGCGCAAGAGGGGCAAAAGCCCGGAGTTGCCCGCCATAGCGATCCCGGTGCGGATATTGATTACGCGGGTGCCCGCTGCGCGGGCGGGTTCGCAGGCGCCCTCCCACTGGCGCACGACATTAGCGAGGAAGCCGTCGCCAGGCGCGGAGTCCTCAGTGAGAATCTCATCGCCCCGGTCAGCGCCGTAAAACCCACGGCGGAGGCGCAGACCATGGTGTGCACGGAAGGCGTAGCCCCCGCCAGTCGGGCTAGGCTTTCGGTGGGGCCTACGCGGGAATCGAGGATAGCAGCCTTGTGCTCCTCGTTGAACCGGCCGAAGATGGGCTCGCCAGCAAGATGGACAAGGACGTCCACGCCGTCTAATAAGTGCGGATCGGGGAAGTTGGTATTCCAATGGCGTTGGCCACTGCCCGCCTTACCACGCACGAGTTGGATCACTGTATGGCCGGCGGTGCGTAGCTGCGCAGTAAGCGCCGTGCCGACACTGCCGCGCGAGCCTGTCATCGCAATGGTCAATGGTTGGGTATTAAGTCCTGCATCGCGCAGCCGCTTGAAGAAGGCAAAGTCTTCAATCAGCTGATGCTGACGATAAGCAAAGACTGATTTCAATGCGGCGGAAGGAACGCGCGTGTCCGCGTCATCCGTCACCCGGGTACCGGCTGTGTCCTCGGCGAAGGTGTGGGTGTGGCGCCACTGAGTCAGCTGGCGCAGCGGGGAATTGACGCACTCATCACTAAAGGAATAGCCCTCCTGGTAACGAGACAACACATGCTGGGCCTTCCACTGCAGGCCGCCCGGCAAGCGCAGAATGGAAGTGCCATTCCCCAGGTTCTTTGCCTGTTGCACTGGGGTCATAAAGGTAAACGGGGCGTTGAGCCGGGTGAGGGCACCCGGGCGGGTATGCCAGGCCCAGACATCTGTGCGTGGAGCAGGGACGACGTGCTGTGCGGAAAAACTCACCGTCGAAGTACCTTTCTGGGTTGCCGTACCCGAATGGCGGGTGGAGTGCTAAAGTATCTTGTGTCTAACACCCTAGACACTTTTGAGACCATCTACCGGCATCCTTTAAAGACCGCACCGTGAGGCGGGGAAGGAGGTCACGATGAGTGAAACTAACGCTACCGCGAAACAATTGGAGCTTTTAAGCTCCGATGATGTCTCGCGTACCGTTGCACGCATCGCGCACCAGATTATTGAAAAAACGGCGCTCGATTCCGCGGATGCCCCGCGGGTCATTTTGCTTGGCATTCCCTCTGGTGGCGTGCCGCTAGCACAGCGTCTTGCACTTAAGATCGCAGAATTTTCCGGGGTAGAAGTCCCATGGGGCTCCCTCGATATCACCCTCTACCGCGATGATTTGCTCAATAAGCCGCATCGCGCATTGCAACCCACCACCATTCCTACCGGCGGTATCGATAACGCGATTGTCATTCTGGTTGATGATGTTTTGTATTCCGGCCGCACGATTCGCGCCGCCCTTGATGCGCTAAGCGACGTAGGCCGGCCCGATATTATCCAGCTCGCAGTTCTGGTTGACCGCGGCCACCGCGAGGTTCCCATCCGCGCCGATTACGTGGGCAAGAACCTGCCTACCGCGCGAGAAGAAGACGTCACCGTATATAACAATGAGATTGACGGCCGAGACGCGGTCGTGCTGACCCGAGCCGCCGTCAACCTCGATGCCGCAGGTACTGAGAAGGGGGAGGCATAGCCATGAAGCACCTCATCGATATGGCGGAGATCGATAAGTCTGAAATTATCGGCCTGATGGATGAAGCGGATCGCTTCCGCGAGGCCCTCGAAGGCCGCGAAGTTAAAAAGCTTCCCACCTTGCGCGGGCGCACCATCTATACGCTCTTTTATGAAAACTCCACTCGCACCCGTTCCTCCTTTGAAACAGCCGGCAAATGGATGTCTGCAGACGTAATTAACCTGTCTGCCTCTACTTCTTCAGTGAAAAAGGGCGAGTCCCTCAAAGATACTGGCCTTACCCTGGCCGCCATTGGAGCAGACGCAATTATTATGCGCCACCCTTCTTCTGGCGCTCCGCAGCAGCTTGCTCAGTGGGTAGCCCCTGAGGGCAAGGGCCCATCCGTTATTAACGCGGGCGACGGCGCCCACCAGCACCCAACGCAGGCACTGCTTGATGCGGTAACGATGCGGCAACGTCTCGGCTTGCAGGGTGAGCAAAGCTTTGCTGGTCTCAAAGTAAAGATTGTGGGCGATTGCCTGCACTCGCGCGTGGTGCGCTCCAACGTGGATTTGCTCACCACGCTCGGTGCTGAGGTAACCCTTGTAGGTCCAGCTACCCTCATGCCCTTTGGGGTGGATAATTGGCCGGTGCGCGTGTCCTATGACTTTGATGCAGAGATCGCCGAGGCCGATGTCGTGATGATGCTGCGCGTGCAGCAAGAACGAATGAATGGCGGCTTCTTCCCATCCCACCGCGAATACGCCAACCTCTTTGGCTTGTCCAAGGACCGTGCGGCGGCCATGCATAAGGATGCCATTGTCATGCACCCCGGCCCTATGCTGCGTGGCATGGAGATCAACTATGGCGTGGCTGATTTGGATAAAACCGCCGTCCTACAGCAGGTGCACAACGGTGTGCACGCCCGCATGGCGGTGCTGTTTACCCTGCTGACCAATGGCGAAAACGCCGGCATTTAATACCGCGACCCGCAATCAACCTTAGGGAGAGAAAATGACTACTTACCCAGAAACCGGTCGCCTTTCCGCGCCGGCGGAATCCCCACTCGTGATTAAGAATGTGCGCTTGTACGGCGAAGGCGAGCCTACCAATGTGCTGGTTAAAGATGGCGTTATTTCGGCCATTGGCAGTGACGTGGAGGCACAAGACGCTAAGGTCATCAACGGCGACGGCAACGTTCTTCTACCGGGCCTCGTGGACATGCACGTGCACCTGCGCGAGCCCGGCCGTGAGGACACCGAGACTATCGAGACCGGTTCGAAGGCGGCAGCCAAGGGTGGTTTTACCGCCGTATTCACCATGGCCAATACCAACCCGGTAACCGATCAGCCAATCATCGCGGAATCCGTGTGGGCGAAGTCCCAAGCACTGGCGCTGTGCGACGTCCACCCAGTGGGCTCCATTACCAAGGGCCTGGAAGGCAAGACCCTGACAGAGTTCGGCATGATGGCTCGCTCGGACGCCAAGGTCCGCATGTTCTCCGATGATGGCAAGTGCGTCCAGGATCCGCAGCTGATGCGTCGTGCTTTGGAATACGCCAAGGGCATGAATGTGCTGCTGGCTCAGCACGCCGAGGATGACCGCATGACCGGCGGTGCCTCGGCGCACGAGGGCGAGACCGCAGCCAAGCTAGGCCTGCGCGGTTGGCCGCGCGTGGCGGAGGAATCCATCGTGGCCCGCGATGCACTCTTAGCACGCGATTACGGCAATCGCGTACATATCTGCCACGCTTCGGCCCAGGGCACCGTGGAGCTGCTCAAGTGGGCTAAGGAGCAGGACATTCCGCTGACCGCTGAGGTCACTCCACACCACCTATTGATGACCGACGACAAGCTGCGCACCTACGATGGCCTCTTCCGCGTCAATCCGCCGTTGCGCGAGAAGCGCGATACTGAAGCGCTGCGCGAGGCGCTGCTCGACGGCACTATCGACTGCGTCGCCACCGACCATGCCCCGCACGGCTCCGAAGATAAGTGCGTGGAGTTTGAAAATGCCCGCCCGGGCATGCTGGGCCTGGAATCCTCCTTGGCCGTAATCGCCAAAATCTTCGTCGAGACCGGCCTGGCAGATTGGCGCTTTGTCGCCCGCGTCATGTCCGAGCGCCCGGCAGAAATCACCCACCTGCCGGGTCATGGTCGCCCCATCGCAGAAGGCGAGCCAGCTAACTTGACTATTGTGGACCCAACTCACCACTGGGTTTCTGATTCCTCCAAGCTGGCATCCAAATCTGAAAACAACCCATATGCAGGTGAAGAATTCGGCGCCCGCGTTACCCACACCATTTTGCGCGGAGCCGTCACTTTTGACTTGGCAGCCTCCGAAGAAGACTAACCTTGCACACTGAGACCACCTATATGGCAGAGAAAGGCCACGAAGTGACTGATAGAACCCCAGCAATCCTCGTTCTCGCGGACGGGCGCACCTTCCGCGGTTATGGCTTTGGTGCCACCGGCACCACCTTGGGTGAGGCCGTGTTCACCACGGCGATGACCGGATACCAAGAAACCATGACCGACCCGTCCTATCACCGCCAGATCGTGGTTTCCGCAGCACCACACATTGGCAATACCGGGTGGAATGACGAGGACAATGAGTCCCACGGCAACCGCATTTGGGTTGCCGGCCTCGTTATCCGTGACCTCGCGCAGCGCGTATCCAACTGGCGCGCAGAGCGCAGCTTGAGCGAAGAGATGGAAAAACAGGGTGTAATCGGTATTCGCGGTATTGATACCCGCACCTTGGTACGTCATCTGCGAAACTACGGCTCTATCGCCGCCGGCCTTTTCTCCGGAGCAGATGCGAAGCGCCCAGTAGAGGAGCTGCTAGAGGAAGTTAAGTCCCAGGACTCCATGGAGGGCGCTGACCTTGCCGCAGAGGTATCTACTAACGAGCCCTACACGGTTGAGGCCGTAGGGGAGAAGAAATACACCGTCGTCGCCTTTGACATGGGTGTGAAGACCGCGACCCCGCGACACTTCTCCCAGCGTGGCATTGAAACCATCGTCGTGCCCGCAAATACCTCTTTTGACAAGGTGCAGTCCTATAATCCGGATGGCGTCTTCGTCTCCAATGGCCCTGGCGACCCGGCTACGGCCGATGAGATGGTAGGCATTATCAAGCAAGTACTCGAGGCAAAGATTCCGTTCTTCGGCATCTGCTTTGGTAACCAACTTCTTGGCCGTGCCCTGGGCCTGGAGACCTACAAGATGAAGTTCGGCCACCGCGGCATCAACGTGCCAGTCCGCAATAACCTCACCGGCAAGATCGATATCACCTCGCAGAATCACGGCTTCGCACTCAAGGCGCCGGAGGGCTATGACCTAGACAATAAGGACGCCGAGTTCGCTACGGACTTTGGCCCCGCGCAGATTACCCACATCTGCCTCAATGACGACACGGTGGAGGGCGTTGCTTTGAAGAACGGCATGGCCTACTCGGTGCAATATCACCCCGAATCTGCAGCGGGTCCGCACGACGCCAACCCACTTTTTGATCAGTTCGAAGAACTGATGACTAACCACACCCCGAATAAGTAGACAACCAGGAAGAGGAAGAATAACTATGCCAAAGCGCAACGACATCAACCACGTCCTGGTCATCGGCTCCGGCCCGATCGTCATTGGCCAGGCCTGCGAGTTCGATTATTCCGGCACCCAGGCCTGCCGCGTGCTCAAGGAGGAAGGCCTGCGAGTAACCCTGGTCAACTCCAACCCGGCCACCATCATGACGGACCCCGAGTTCGCAGACCACACCTACGTCGAGCCCATTGAGCCGGAATACATCGAGAAGATTTTGGTCAAGGAGCGCGAAGAGGGGCACCCCATCGACGCTGTGTTGGCTACCTTGGGCGGCCAGACCGCCCTGAATGCTGCAGTTCAGCTGGACCGTCAAGGAATCCTGGACAAGTACGGCATTGAGCTCATCGGTGCCGATATCGACGCCATCGAGCGTGGCGAGGACCGTCAGAAGTTCAAGGATATCGTTGCCTCCATCGGCGGCGAGTCCGCCCGCTCCGCGGTGTGCCACAACATGGATGAGGTCCACGAGACCGTCGACAAGCTCGGACTGCCCGTAGTTGTACGCCCTTCTTTCACCATGGGTGGTCTGGGCTCTGGTCTGGCCTTCAATAATGAGGACCTAGACCGCATTGCCGGCGGTGGCCTGGCCGCCTCCCCCGAGGCCAATGTCCTAATTGAGGAGTCCATCCTTGGCTGGAAGGAATACGAGCTCGAGCTCATGCGTGATGGCGATGACAATGTCGTGGTTGTTGCCTCCATCGAAAACGTTGACGCCCTTGGCGTGCACACCGGCGATTCCGTTACGGTTGCCCCAGCACTGACCCTGACTGACCGTGAGTTCCAGAAGATGCGCGACTTGGGCATCGCTATTATTCGCGAGGTCGGCGTCGATACCGGCGGCTGCAATATCCAGTTCGCAGTAAATCCGGAAGACGGTCGGATCATCGTCATCGAGATGAACCCGCGCGTGTCTCGTTCCTCCGCGTTGGCCTCCAAGGCCACCGGTTTCCCGATTGCGAAGCTGGCTGCCAAGCTCGCCATCGGCTACACCTTGGACGAAGTACAAAACGACATTACTGGCGAGACCAAAGCTGCCTTCGAGCCCACTTTGGACTACGTCATTGTCAAGGCTCCACGCTTTGCCTTTGAGAAGTTCCCGGGCGCCGATGACACCTTGACCACCACCATGAAGTCGGTGGGCGAGGCCATGGGCATCGGCCGCAATTACATCGCGGGTTTGAACAAGGTCATGCGTTCTTTGGAAAATAAGCCCAATGGCTTCTGGACCAAGCCGGATGAGTACTTCGCCGGTGAGCGCTCCACTGATCTGCGGGCCGTGCTTAAGGATCTGGAGCGCCCGACCGAAGGCCGCATGTACGACATTGAACTGGCTCTGCGCCTCGGGGCGTCGGTGGACGAGGTCCATGCGGCTTCTGGCGTTGACCCGTGGTTCATTGCTGAGCTGTCCACCTTGGTGGCCTTCCGCCAGGAGCTTATCGATGCCCCAGTGCTCACCGAGGAACTGCTGCGCGAAGCCAAGGTCTTTGGGCTTTCCGACGCCCAGATTGCCGCCCTCCGCCCCGAATTCAACGGCGAGGATGGCGTACGCAGCCTGCGTTGGCGCATGGGCATTCGCCCTGTCTACAAGACCGTTGACACCTGTGCCGGCGAGTTTGAGGCACAGACCCCGTACCACTACAGCTCCTATGAGCTTGATCCGGATGCCGAGACCGAGGTCCGCCCGGCACCGGCAGGCTCTAAGGGCAAGGTCATCATTTTGGGCTCTGGCCCGAACCGTATCGGTCAGGGTATCGAGTTTGACTACTCCTGCGTCCACGCCGCCCTTGAGCTTTCTGAGCAGGGGTACGAGACGGTCATGGTCAACTGCAACCCAGAGACCGTGTCCACTGACTATGACACCGCGGACCGCCTCTACTTTGAGCCGTTGACCTTCGAGGACGTTATGGAGGTCTACCACGCGGAGGCCGCTTCCGGTGATGTTGCAGGCGTCATTGTTCAGCTGGGCGGTCAGACTCCGCTGGGTCTAGCTGCCCGCTTGGAGGAGGCAGGAGTTCCTGTCGTGGGCACCAGCCCCGCAGCTATCGATTCCGCGGAGGACCGCGGCGAGTTTGGCAAGGTCCTCGACGAGGCAGAATTGGCGGCGCCGGAGTATGGCACTGCCACCTCCTTCGCCGAAGCTCGCGAGGTTGCCTCCTCGATCGGCTACCCGGTGTTGGTTCGTCCGTCTTATGTTCTGGGCGGCCGTGGTATGGAAATTGTTTACGACGAGAAGGCGCTGGAAGACTACATCGAGCGTGCCACCGAGCTTTCCCCAGATCATCCGGTTCTGGTGGACCGCTTCCTAGACTCCGCCATCGAGATCGACGTTGATGCACTCTGCGACGGCAACGAGGTCTACTTGGGTGGCGTCATGGAGCACATCGAGGAGGCTGGTATCCACTCCGGTGACTCTTCCTGTGCGCTACCGCCGATGACACTGGGGCCAGAGGACATTGAAAAGGTCCGCACCTCCACCCGTCTTCTAGCAGAGGGCATTGGGGTCAAGGGCCTGATGAATGTTCAGTTTGCCTTGAAGGACGATATTCTCTACGTCATTGAGGCCAACCCACGTGCTTCCCGTACGGTACCGTTCGTTTCCAAGGCAACCGGCGTTCCTCTAGCTAAGGCAGCTTCTCGCGTCATGATGGGCTCTAGCATCGCCGAGCTGCGCGCCGAGGGCATGATTCCTTCCGAATATGATGGTGGTTCCCTGCCGCTGGAGCACCCGATTGCAGTCAAGGAAGCGGTCTTGCCATTTAACCGCTTCCGCCGCCCCGATGGCAGCTTGCTCGATACGCTGCTGTCGCCGGAAATGAAATCCACTGGTGAGGTCATGGGCCTGGCGACCAACTTTGGTGCGGCCTATGCCAAGGGCGAGATTGCTGCCTTTGCCGTTCCACCTACGGAGGGCACCGTATTTGTCTCCGTAGCAAACCGTGACAAGCGCACGCTGATCTTCCCGATTCAGCGCTTGGCCCACATGGGCTACAACATCGTCGCTACCGCCGGTACCGCGCAGATGCTGCGTCGCAATGGCATCGAGTGCGAGGTTGCCGCCAAGGTCTCTGAGGCTAAGGAAGGCGAAGAGTCGATCGTGGACAAGATCTTCAACGGCGAGATTGACTGGATCCTCAATACTCCAGCCGGCTCCGCCGGTGCGCGCCACGACGGTTACGATATTCGCGCCGCGGCCGTGCACATGGAGATCCCGCTGGTGACCACCGTGCAGGGCGTAACTGCAGCAGTCCAGGGCATCGAAGCTATGCGCATTGGCAACCTGCAGGTGCGCGCGCTCCAGGAGCTTGAGCATGGCCCACAAAACTAAAGGATTCGGCGTGCTGCTTGAGGCAGCCGGCCAGGAGCGTGGTCGCCTCTGTGTGGGCATAGACCCGCATCCGTACCTTCTGGAAAAGTGGGGACTGGAGCCCACGGCTGATGGTCTGCGGACCTTCAGCATGCGCTGCGTAGAAGCCTTTAGCGATACCGCCGCCTTGGTAAAGCCGCAGGTTGCCTTCTTCGAGCGCTTTGGTTCGCAGGGCTTCGCGGTCCTCGAGGATGTCTTGGCGGCCCTGCGAGAAGTAGGGTGCCTGACCGTTGCAGATGCCAAGCGCGGCGATATTGGCTCCACCATGGCCGGCTACGCAGATGCGTGGCTAGACGAGGTTTCGCCCCTGCGTGCGGACTCCGTTACCGTGTCGCCCTATTTGGGCGTCGGGGCGCTGGGGCCTGTATTTGCTAAGGCCGAGGAGACCGGCCGCGGAGTTTTCGTCCTGGCGGCTACCTCCAACCCAGAGGCGCGCGCAATCCAGGCGGTGCCAGTAGGCGAGGAGAGCACTATCGCGCAGGGCGTGGTCGATGAATGCGCTGCCTACAATGTAGCGGCGCACAAGACTGGTAGTCCGGGAGGTATCGGGGTAGTCGTTGGCGCTACCTTGGACAATCCCCCTCGCCTCGATGCACTCAATGGCCCGGTACTTCTGCCTGGCGTTGGTGCTCAAGGAGCTGGTCCAGAGCAGGTGCACAGTATTGTTTCTGCCCGTCCGTCCCTGGGATTTGCGAACGTGTCCCGCGCAGTGCTGGAGCAGGGCCCTGATGTAGCTGACCTGCGTAAAGCGGTTGTTCAGGTAGCAGGAGAGTTCCGGGACTAAATGAGACGGCGTGGCCGATTAACGGCTGCGCCGTTTACCTGGTACTTTGTTTAAAGCATGCGCGGTGACGTGCTAAAATAGGCGTGCTTTTGGACCCGCTAATCGTCACCGTTCAATGAGCAGTGCTAGGATTGCCAGAAGTCGGTTTGTCCGAAGGTTATTGATGACCTTCCGCGGTGTATTTACTGCGTAAGGCAACCGTAATCTGGTACCAAGTACTAGACGTAACAGAATCAATCTAATGAATCGGAGGAAACCCGTGGCCCTTCCAAAGTTGACTGATGAGCAGCGCAAGGAAGCTCTCGCAAAGGCCGCTGAGGCCCGCAAGGCTCGCGCCGAGCTCAAGGCTGCACTCAAGCGTGGCGAGACCGACCTGAAGGACGTGCTCGAAAAGGCTGAGACCGATGAGATCATCGGCAAGACCAAGGTTTCTGCACTCCTCGAGGCTCTGCCGAAGGTTGGCAAGGTCAAGGCTAAGGAAATCATGGAGGACCTGGAGATTGCTCAGACCCGTCGTCTGCGCGGCCTGGGTGAGCGTCAGCGTCGTGCTCTCCTCGAGCGTTTCGGTTACGGCGAATAGTCACAACCATGGCTGACGCAACTGCACGCGGTCGCCTCGTCGTTCTGGCGGGGCCTTCCGCAGTGGGAAAATCCACCGTAGTTTCGCGTCTGCGCAGTGACGTCGAGGGGCTTTATTTCAGCGTGTCTATGACCACGCGTCAGCCTCGCCCCGGGGAGCAGGACGGTGTCGACTATTTCTTCGTCACCCCAGAAACCTTCCAGCAACGAATCGACGCCGGAGAGATGCTCGAATGGGCAGATATCCACGGTGGATTGCAGCGGTCTGGAACACCCGCCCAGCCGGTGGAGGAAGCTTTGGCCGCAGGCCGCCCGGTACTCGTAGAGGTTGATCTCGCGGGTGCTAGGAGTGTTAAGAAAGCTCTGCCGGAGGCAGACCTGGTCTTTTTGGCGCCCCCGTCATGGGAGGTACTTGTGGAGCGGCTCACCGGCCGCGGTACCGAGCCGCAAGACGTCATTGACCGTAGGTTGCAAACTGCGCATGAGGAACTAGCCGCACAGGACGAGTTCGATCACGTCGTCGTGAACGAGGATCTGGACGAGGCAGTAGCTGCCATTAGTGATATCCTGCAGGCATAGACCTTCTTTTTGACCATCTTCAATCAATGTAAAGGTGCATGTGACTAACGTGACCACCCCTTCTAACACTGAAGCCGCAAAGGCGGAGCCAGTATTTGATGATCCGATCGGTATTACTGATCCCCCGATCGATGAGCTTTTGGACAAGGTTTCCTCTAAGTACGCTTTGGTCATCTTTGCCGCTAAGCGCGCACGCCAGATCAATAGCTACTACCAAGAGCAAGATGAAGGTGTCTTCGAGTTCGTAGGCCCGCTGGTTACTCCAGAGCCAGGCGAAAAGCCTTTGTCCATCGCATTGCGCGAGATTGACGCTGGCCTGCTTGACCATGAGGAAGGCAAGTAACTAGCGCAAGCGTGTAATAGCTGCAAGGCTCCACGCGCCGTGACGGACGTGCATCCCGGTTTAGGGTGTACCTACCGTCGCGGTGGGTGGAGCCTTTCTCTATGCTGCCAGGTAGCATCGTGCGGTGTGACTGATAAAGATACTTCTCGCAATATTGTCCTGGGCGTCGCCGGCGGCATTGCCGCCTACAAAGCTTGCCACCTTGTGCGCGAACTTAAGGAAGCCGGCGATGACGTGCGCATCGTCCCCACAGAAAGCGCCTTGAACTTCGTGGGTGCTGCTACTTTTGAGGCCCTTTCTGGTCACCCAGTCTCCACCAGCGTCTTTGCGGCCGTGGACGAGGTTCAGCACGTCAATGTGGGGCAGCATGCTGATGCGGTGGTTATTGCGCCGGCAACTGCGGACCTTATCGCACGGTTGGCTGCAGGGCGGGCCGATGACCTGCTTACAGCGACCGTGTTGGTAGCCACGTGCCCAGTTATCGTTGCCCCAGCCATGCACACGGAGATGTGGCACAACCCGGCTACACAGGACAACGTCGCTACTTTGCGACGTCGCGGTATTACCGTAATCGAGCCTGCCCATGGGCGTTTGACTGGCAAAGATTCTGGACCAGGTCGCCTTCCAGAGCCGGAGCAGATCGCAGAAATCATCCGTACAGAACTAGCGGGTTACCGAGTACAACATACGTGGCAGGGAAAGAAGGTAGTCATATCAGCCGGTGGAACCCAGGAAGAACTGGATCCGGTGCGATACTTGGGCAATCGCTCTTCTGGCAGGCAGGGGTTCGCGCTTGCAGAATGGGCGGCCCAAATGGGGGCAGATGTCACCCTCGTTGCCGGTAATATTGCACAGCTTCCTGTGCCTTCTGGCGCGAAGGTGCGCCGAATTGTCTCCACGCGTGAATTGGAGGAGGCGATGCACGAGGAGGCACGCGATGCGGACGTGGTGATTATGGCCGCCGCTGTTTCTGATTTCCGCCCCGCGGAGGTAGCTGAATCAAAGATGAAGAAGGGACAGGCGGACGATGCGCTCTCGACTCTTCATTTGGTGGAAAACCCGGATGTACTCAAAGGGCTTGTCGCCGCGCGCGAGCGGTCAGAGCTTCCCGCAGAGTGCGTGATTGTAGGGTTTGCCGCCGAAACGGGGGATGCCCACAAGTCGGCTTTGGAATACGCCCAAGAAAAGTTTATTCGCAAAGGCTGTGATGTGCTTATGGCTAATGAGGTCGGTCGGGCAAAAACCTTTGGCCAAAAGTCGAATGAAGGATGGATTTTGAGGCCTGATTCTGAGCCGCAACGCGTGGAGCATGGTTCTAAACAAGTTGTGGCCGCGCAGATCCTTTCCGCTGTGAATGAAATGTTTCGGGTGTAGACAGCTAAAATTGCATTTATAGACCGCTTGGTCTAGGCTTGTCGGGTATTAGGCTTGGGCGTAGAAAACCCACAGCATCGAATCAATAGCGAGCACGAAGGAAGTTTTTGTGACTGATAACGCTGCAATGGCAACTCGTCTTTTTACCAGCGAGTCCGTTACCGAAGGTCATCCCGATAAGATTTGTGACGCCATTTCTGACGCCATCCTTGATGCCCTGCTGGAAAAGGATCCAGCATCCCGCGTCGCTGTGGAAACATTGGTAACCACCGGCCAGGTCCACGTAGTGGGTGAGGTGCGCACCGATGCCTACGTAGAAATCCCGGCGCTAGTTCGCGATACTCTCAAGTCCATCGGCTTTACTTCGTCTGAGGTAGGCTTTGACGGCAATACCTGTGGCGTGAATATCGCCATCGGGGAGCAGTCCCAAGAAATCGGTGCTGGCGTGGATAACTCTACGGAGGCTCGTGCTCATGATGAGGATTATGATGCTGAAAACGATACCGCTGGTGCTGGTGACCAGGGTTTGATGTTCGGTTATGCCTCTAATGAAACTGCCGAGTTTATGCCCTTGCCCATTGCCTTGGCACATCGCCTGTCCCGCCGCCTGACGCAGGTGCGCAAGGAAGGCATTGTCGATCACCTGCGCCCGGATGGAAAGACTCAGGTGACCTTTGCTTATACCGACGACAACGAGCCTTCCCATCTAGATACCGTCGTTATCTCTACACAGCATGATGCCGCGGTCGATAGCGCTTGGTTGGAAGGCCCGTTGCGCAGCGAGGTCCTCGAGTGGGTTATCAAGGACGCCGGCTTAGACAAGTTCTACACCGAAGACACGACGCTGCTGGTCAACCCCTCCGGCTCCTTTATCCTTGGCGGGCCGATGGGCGATGCTGGCCTTACTGGCCGAAAGATCATCGTCGACACCTACGGTGGCATGGCTCGCCACGGCGGCGGTGCTTTCTCCGGCAAGGATCCGAGCAAGGTGGACCGCTCTGCTGCCTATGCCATGCGCTGGGTGGCTAAGAATATTGTCGCTGCTGGTTTGGCAGATCGTGCCGAAGTCCAGGTTGCATATGCAATTGGCCGCGCTAAGCCGGTGGGCCTGTATGTGGAGACCTTCGGTACTGCCAAGGAAGGCCTTAGCGATGCGAATATCCAGGCTGCGGTAAATCAGGTATTCGACCTGCGTCCGGCCGCGATTATTCGCGAGCTCGACCTGCTGCGCCCCATCTACGCGCAGACTGCGGCCTACGGTCACTTTGGCCGCACCGACGTTGAGCTGCCGTGGGAGCAATTGAACCGAGTGGAAGCTTTGCGTGCTGCCGCCGGTCTGTAGAATCTAGGCCTATGCCTAAGAAAACACCCGCCACCCGGAAACCGGTTGCGCGGGTGTTGCCACTTTTGGGGGTCGCTCACCTGGACCGGGGTTTTGACTACCTTGTCGAAGAGGACGATTCGCAGGAAGTTCAGCCAGGTGTTAAGGTTCGCATCCGCTTTAATGGCCGCTTGGTTGATGCGATAGTGCTAGAGCGCCTGCATGATTCTGAATTTGGCGGCAACCTGCGCTTTATTGAGCGCATTATCTCACCGTTTCAGGTTTATCCGCCGCAGATTGCCCGGCTTATCGACGCCCTAGCAGACCGCTATGGGGGAGTGCGCTCGGACATTATTCGCTCCGCTATTCCGCCGCGCCACGCCAAAGCAGAGGAATCCGATTTAGAGACCCCCTGGGAGGAACTCGGCACCACGAGCGAGCCTGACCTTTCGGGATGGTCGGCCTATCAGCATGGCGAGGCCTTCGTAGATTCGATTCTAGGCGGCAAGCTCGCTCGCGCCGCCTGGCAGATCGCCCCGGGTGATGATTGGGCTCATGCGCTGGCCGCGCTCATGGCCAAGGTAGCGCTAGGGGGAGGCGGGGTGCTCCTAGTCGCCCCAGACCAAAAGAATGTTGATGCCTTAGACTCCGCTCTTCGCCGCGTGCTTGGACCGAAGCAGATTACGGTGCTCACCAATAGTATGGGCCCGCAGGCTCGTTACCGCCGTTACCTGTCGGCGCTAGTGGGCCAGGCGCGCGTGGTAGTAGGTACTAGGTCGGCCGCCTTTGCCCCCGTCAAAGACCTACAACTGGTGGTGATCCTGGATGATGGCAACGATAACTTAGTCGATAACCTCAAGCCTTATGTTCACGCCAGGGAAGTGCTGACCACCCGCTCTGCTTTCGAAGGCTGCAGTATGGTCCTGGCAAACCATTCGCGGACGGCGGAAACGCAGCTCCTCGTAGAATCAGGTTGGGCGCACGATGTGGTGGCCAAAGAGCAAACGATCGGCGCACGTTGCCCGGCTATTGAAGCGGTGGGGCCATACGGGCTATCGATCGGCCGCGATCTACAGGGTGGCACAACAAAAGTGCAGGCACAGGCCTTTCAAGCAGCCCACCAGGCGCTGGATAGAGGAGAACCGGTGCTGGTCCAGGTACCGCGCAAGGGATACGCTCCCATATTGGCGTGCGGCCAGTGCCGTGCACCGGCTCGTTGCCGGCATTGCAATGGGCCATTGGGGTTGCCGCCTAAGGGGACGTCGGCAAGCGAAGGCGGCGCAGAAGAGACGGGAATGCCTACCTGTCGCTGGTGCGGCCGAATCGAAGCGCGGCATCGGTGCACAGAATGTGGTTCCCCGCGCCTGCGCGCCATCGTCTTGGGGTCGGAGCGTACCGCGGAGGAATTGGGCCGTGCATTTCCTCATACCCGGGTGGTGGTCTCGGGTGGAAACAAGGTGCTCGATGAGGTGGAGAATACTCCAGGACTAGTCATTGCCACCCCAGGCGCCGAGCCGAAAGTAAAAGACGGTGCCTATGGCGCGGCGCTGCTTTTGGACGCCGGGGCATTGCTTAACCGGCAGGATCTGCGCGCCACTGAGGATACTCTAGCGAAGTGGGTGCAAGCGGCTACGCTGGTGCAGCCGCATTTTAAAGGCGGACGGGTAATCCTGGCGGCTGATGAATCTCTCACGGTGGTCCAGCATTTCCTGCGCTGGGATATGGTGGGCGCCGCGGCAGCAGAGCTAGCTGCCCGGCGCGAAGTACGATTCCCACCTGCGGTGCATTTCGCCGCCATTGACGGCGCGGACGCCTCTTTGGATGGCTTTGCCGAGCTTGTGGATCTGCCGGAGTATGCGGAGATCTTGGGGCCAGTTCCCCTTCCACCAGGGCATAGTTTGCCCGGCGACTATGATAGCGGGCGCTTTGGTCCACCACAGCGGTTGGTAGTCCGCACCCCGCTGGGGCCCAGGGCTCAACTGGGGCGTGCTTTGCGCAGCGCCAATGCGGCGCGCAGCGCCCGCAAGGATGACTTGCCACTGCGTATCGTAGTTGACCCCATCCATGTGGGATAGCCGTAAAAGGTAGACAATGACAATGCGCTAATCTCGACTGAGGAAACCAGCTATCGTCGGCCGGCTTGGTCTCGGTGCCATCAGAAAGGTGTGAGTGCTATGTCCCTTCGAGAGATCCGTATCTACGGCGACCCTGTATTGAGCAGCCGCGCGGAGGAAATCAATAAATTTGATGCCGGCCTGCGGGCCTTGGCGAGCGATATGCTCGAGACCATGGAAAATTCCGGGGGAGTAGGGCTAGCTGCCAATCAGGTAGGCATCCTCAAGCGAATTTTTGTCTATGACTGCTCGCATACCCAATCTGGCTTGCGTGGGGCCATAGTTAATCCGATCTGGACTCCGGTTAGGGAACAGCAGCAGATGGGACCGGAAGGTTGTCTTTCCATTCCCGGCATTAGTGCGGAAACCACCCGCTTCAACCAGGTCTTTGTCTCCGGCCAGGATATTGAGGGACGCCCTGTATCCATGGTGGCATCAGGCCTGATGGCTCGGTGTATCCAGCATGAAACGGACCACCTCGATGGGGTGCTGTTTTTGCAGCGTCTCGAGGCCGCGGTGAGAAAAGATGCTATGCGCGCCATCCGTGCAGCTGAGTGGTTTAACGCCTCTTAGCCCACTTACTGCGGCGGCAGTGCCGCGGCGTTGTAGCCTAGTAATCTGAACGACATTAAGAGGAGAGTTATCCCGCATGCGGATCATTTTTGCCGGTACCCCTGAGCCAGCCGTTGTGGCCTTGGAAAAGCTGCTTGCCTCGTCGCACGAGGTGGTGGCGGTAATTACTCGCCCAGACGCTAAGAAGGGCCGCGGCCGCACCCTTCACCCCAGCCCGGTGAAAGCCTTAGCCCAAGAACACGGCATTGAAGTACTGACCCCAACTACCCTGCGGCCTGACTCGGAGGATGGGCAGGCACTGCGTGCCCGCCTAAGGGAGTTGAAACCGGAAGCAATTCCGGTGGTGGCCTACGGCAATCTGGTGACCAAGGACTTGCTAGAGCTTCCCCAACATGGATGGGTCAACCTGCACTTTTCGCTGCTTCCGGCTTGGCGCGGCGCGGCACCCGTGCAGGCTGCCATCGCCGCTGGTGATGATATTACTGGCGCATCGACGTTCCGTATTGAAGAAGGCCTAGATACCGGCCCAGTGCTAGGCACGGTGACAGAGGAAATCAAGAATACTGATACCGCCGATGATCTTTTAACCCGCCTTGCTTATTCTGGCGGCGATTTACTTGTCGCCACGATGGATGGCCTGCCGGCAGGCCAGCTAGAGGCACAGCCACAGCAAGGCGAGGCGACTTATGCACACAAAATCTCTACCGCGCAGGCTCGCGTGGAGTGGTCCCAACCTGCTTTTGCCATCGACCGGCATATTCGGGCATATACCCCAGGGCCTGGTGCCTGGACTATGTGGGATGAGGCCCGTGTGAAAATTGGTCCAGTAAGCCATCTGGATGAGTCTAGCCCGGCTGTACAGGAACTGGAGCCCGGGCAGTTGCACATCGCCAAGAATGCCGTGTTTGTCGGTACTGGAACCCAGCCAGTTCAATTGGGTAAAATCCAGCCGCCGGGCAAGAAAATGATGAATGCGGCCGATTGGGCTCGCGGACTAGGCAAGGATGCCGAGGTGAAGTTCCAGTGAGTGGTGGTTTTCGTTCGCGCAGCAAATCCAGCGATAAGTCGCCAGAGGGCAAGCCGCACGACTCTCAAAAGTCCAGTGGTTTGAAAGGCCGCGGTGGCCGACCACAGCGGCAGCAGCAAAGCGGCCGTGGCGGTCACGGCAGCCACGGTGGCCACAAGAGAGGGCGTCAGGCCAATGCCCATGGTCACCGATCGGCTAAGCGCCAAGATGGCGGCCTGATTCAGGCGGCGCGAGCCGCAGGTGTAGATGCGCCGCGCGCGGTGGCCTTTGACGTGGTGCGCAGGGTAAGCGATGACGATGCTTTTGCCAACCTTATTTTGCCCAAGGCACTGCGTAAGCAGAAGCTCAAAGGGCGCGACGCTGCCTTTGCCACCGAGATTACCTACGGCACGCTGCGCACCCTTGGTGTCGTAGATGCCGTTATTGCAGAGTGTTCTTCGCGTGGTCTCGAGGCGATATCGCCAGCCGTGGTTGATGCCCTGCGCTTGGGAACCTATCAAGTCCTCTATACGCGTGTGGAGCCCCATGCGGCCGTTGATACCACCGTTCGCTTGGTGGAGGCCGCCGGCGAGGTTAAGGCCAAGGGCTTTGCCAATGGCATTATGCGCACCATTACGCGGACGCCGGCCAAGGTATGGCTGGATAAGCTCGCCCCACAGGGGGAAATTGCTGGAATTGCTTTTAAACATGCCCATCCCACCTGGATTGCGGAAGCCTTTAGCCGAGTGCTGGGCCTAGGGGAGCTGGAGGCCGCCCTGGCGGCGGACTCTGACCGGCCGTCCGTACACCTAGTGGCGCGTCCCGGAGAGATTTCGGCCGAGGAATTGGCGCTTATGACCGGAAACGAGGAGGGACGCTATTCCCCTTATGCCGTGTACATGGACTCCGGAGACCCCGGTCAATTGGAACCGGTGCGCCAGGGTTTGGCAGCAGTTCAAGATGAGGGCTCGCAGCTGATTGCCCGGGCGGTATGCGAGGCGCCGCTGGAGGGCGAAGACACTGGCCGGTGGTTGGATCTATGTGCTGGCCCGGGCGGAAAGGTAGCCTTGATGGGAGCGCTTGCCCGCATCGACTCCGCGCATGTGGATGCGGTGGAGGTCTCCCCGCACCGTGCGGCGCTGATAGAAAAAACGGTCAGCGATTTGCCTGTAGACGTCCACGTGGCAGATGGCCGCAACCCGGGCGTGGGTAAGGGGTTTGACCGCGTGCTTGTCGATGCCCCGTGTTCCGGACTAGGCGCGCTGCGTCGCCGGCCCGAGGCGCGGTGGCGCAAGTCTGAGTCCGATATCGCCGAGCTCAATCAACTGCAATTCGAGCTCTTGTCCTCCGCGTTGCACTTGGTGCGTCCTGGCGGTGTGGTCATTTATTCCACGTGTTCGCCAGATTTGCGCGAGACTCGTGGCATCGTGGACCGCGCGGTGCGAGAGCTCGGCGCGACGGAGCTAGACGCACACGCGCTTATTCCAGATATGGGCGATGTGGGGCACGAAAAATCCGTGCAGATGTGGCCGCACCGGCACGGTACGGATGCCATGTTCTTTGCCGCATTGCGCCGCGCCGCTGACTAATCGCGATAGACTAGTGGGCATGTCCGCACCGATTATTTCCCCTTCCATCCTGGCCGCTGATTTTTCTCGTTTGGGCGAGGAACTGACGGCAATTGATACCGCAGACTGGGTCCACGTGGACATTATGGATGGGCACTTTGTGCCCAACCTGTCCTTCGGCCCAGATATCACGGCTACGGTCCATCGGCTTACTGATAAACCATTGGACGTGCACCTCATGATTGAGGAGCCCGAGAAGTGGGTGGAGACTTATGCCAAGGCCGGCGCGCATACCATTATCTTCCACGTAGAAGCTGTTGCCGATGAGCAAGCGGCAGTGGACTTGGCTCAGAGCATCCGAGGGCTGGGTGTGCGTGCGGCCTTTTCCATTAAGCCTGGCACCGCTATTGAGCCGTGGCTGGATAAGCTGCAATACTTCGATGAGGTACTCGTCATGTCCGTGGAACCTGGCTTCGGCGGGCAGAAGTTCATGCCGGAGATGTTGGAGAAAGTTCGTCTGCTGCGCCGCAGCATTGATGAGCAGAAGCTGAATACCGTCATCGAGATTGATGGCGGAATTTCCCCAGAGACCATCGAGGCGGCCGCCGCGGCTGGATGCGATGCGTTTGTCGCAGGCTCGGCCGTATTTAAGGCGGAAGATCCCACCAGCACGGTAGAGCGATTGCGCAATTTGGCGGCGGGTGTCTAGTGGGAGAGCAGTTGCAGGACAGCATCATTTCCGCAGCGCTTGCTCGCGCAATGGACGCAGGCGCTGAGGTTCGCGGAACCACGAGCCCGAACCCACCGGTGGGCGCGGTCATCGTGTCCGCGGCCGGTGAGGTAGTGGGCGTCGGCGCTACTCAGCCCGTAGGTGGCGCACATGCTGAGGTCATGGCGCTGCGCGAGGCAGGAGACAGGGCACGCGGGGCCACGGCTGTGGTCACCTTGGAGCCTTGCGCGCATACGGGCCGTACGGGTCCGTGTGCGCAGGCGCTTATCGATGCCGGCGTGGCGCACGTGTACTACCTCCACGCCGACCCCACCCCGCACGCTGTCGGCGGAGCACGGGTGTTGGCGGAGGCTGGAGTGGGCGTCGGCAAGCTAGAACGGCCCCCGCACGCCGATGACGCCTTAGCGCCCTGGCTCTTTGCTGTACGCTCTCACAGGCCGCATGTCACCTTGAAATTTGCGCAGACGCTGGATGGCTTTACGGCCGCGGCCGATGGAACAAGCCAATGGATAACAGGCGAGTCAGCGCGCGACTGGGTGCACTCCGATAGAGCTCATCGCGATGCCATCGTGGTAGGCACCGGCACGGCGCTGGCTGATAATCCCTCGCTTACTGCGCGCTTTAGCGATGGGAGCCTGCGCGAGCATCAGCCGCGCCGCGTGATTATTGGCAAGCGTGATTTGGAATCGGCCGGTGATGCAGCAAGCCACCTGCGCGAGTTGGGGTACGAGCAATACGGCAGCATCGAAGAAGCGTTATTTGAGCTCTATGCCAGCGGGGCCCGCGACGTCCTCGTAGAAGGTGGCGCTGGGCTCGCCAGTAGCTTTCTCAAGGCTGATTTGGTCGATGCCATTTCCGCCTATATCGCGCCACTTTTGCTAGGTGAAGGCCGCGGTGTGCTTGCCCACCCCGTGACCCAGACGCTGTCTGGGGCCACCCGTTTCCAACGCGTGGGAATGAAGGCGTTGGGTAATGATGTTCTTATTGAATACGTGCGCTAGACGCTCGAATGAGCAGATAACTAGAAAGGTTAGAAGTGTTTACTGGGCTAGTTCAAGAATTAGGCACCGTAGCAGCAGTGGAACCCCAGGAAGACGCACTGCGCTTGAGTATTCTCGCCCCGCGTACCGTCGCGGAGGCTGAACTGGGCGATTCCATTGCCATCAACGGCGTATGCCTTACCGTGGCGGAACTTTCTGCAGATGTATTCTGCGCAGACGTGATGCAGGAGTCCCTTGACCGCACCGCGCTGGCACACCTGGCAGAAGGTGACTCGGTCAACGTGGAACCGGCTGTGCTTCCCACCACTAGGCTGGGCGGGCACATCATGCAAGGCCACGTGGATGGCACCGCTACACTCCAAAGCAGGACTAGCTCTGAGAACTGGGATGTTCTTAGGTTTAGCCTGCCCGCCGAGCTTAGTCGCTACGTTGTGGAAAAGGGGTCCATCGCCGTCAGCGGTACCTCTCTGACTGTCAGCGCTGTGGGCCCAGAATGGTTCGAGGTATCCCTTATCCCCACCACTTTGCGCGATACCATTCATGGCGCCTTGCCGGTGGGAGGAGAGGTAAACCTCGAGGTGGATGTGCTGGCCAAGTATGTAGAGAAGATGCTTCACCCCGAAGCTAAACTCTCTGAGGCTAAGGACTAGACTGCTACCTTATGAGCGCGAGTGATAATTCCATCCGTCTAGATTCCATCGACCAGGCCATCGCGGATATCGCCGCTGGTAAGCCGGTTGTTGTCATCGATGATGAGGATCGCGAAAATGAAGGCGATCTGATTTTCGCCGCGGAGCTAGCCACCCCGGAACTCGTGGCCTTCATGGTGCGCTATTCCTCTGGATATATCTGCGCACCCTTATTGCCAGACGATTGCAACCGGCTGAACCTACCGCCGATGCTGGCGGTTAACCAGGATGTACGCGGCACCGCATACACGGTGACCGTGGATGCAGCAACGGGCAGTACCGGTATTTCTGCGACCTCGCGCGCAGAAACCATCCGCCGCCTGGCAGACCCTAACACCACTCAGGGCGAATTCACCCGCCCGGGCCACGTGGTGCCATTGTGTGCTCGTCCAGGTGGCGTTCTAGAGCGCGACGGCCATACTGAGGCTTCCATTGACCTGGCCCGTTTGGCGGGCCTGCGCCCGGCGGGCGTGCTGTGTGAGATCGTTTCCGAAGATGATCCCACGGACATGGCTCGCTCGCCGGAACTGCGCCGCTTTGCCGATACGCATGGGCTGTCCATGATTTCCATTGCGCAGCTCATCGAGTGGCGCCGCCATCATGAAACCCAGGTCACCCGCCAGGTAAGCACCCAGCTTCCCACCGAATACGGCCACTTCACTGCAATTGGTTACCGTCATGACATCGACGGCCAGGAGCACGTTGCGTTGGTAGCGGGGGACCCTGCCCAACTGCGCGGCGCTCCCGATGTCATGGTGCGTGTCCATTCGGAATGCCTTACCGGTGATGCCTTTGGCTCGCGGCGCTGCGATTGCGGTCCGCAACTGCACGAGTCCATGCGCCTTATCAGCCAGCAGGGCAGTGGTGTGGTTATTTACCTACGCGGCCAGGAAGGCCGTGGCATTGGGCTGCTGCATAAGTTGGAAGCCTATCGCCTGCAGGATGCGGGCATGGACACCGTCGATGCCAATCTGGAGCAGGGGTTGCCCGAGGACGCGCGGGAGTATTCCGTAGCCGGCCAAATTCTTCGCGATCTCGGCATAGAATCTGCGAACCTATTGACTAATAACCCGCACAAGGGCGAGGGGCTGAGTGGTTTTGGGGTGGATGCTAGCCACCACACTCCACTCGCAACTCCAGCCCACGCAGATAATATTGACTACTTGCGTACAAAGCGCGACCGCATGGGCCACGATCTTCCGCAGGTCGCCCGGTGGGATGCTGAACATAAGTAGAACGTTGACGTATAGGTGAGAGGACAACGATGAGTAAAGAAGGCCTACCCCAAATCGCCCAGGTGGATGGCAGTGGACTGCGCGTTGCCGTGGTTACTGCTACGTGGAACGCGGAGGTCTGTGATCAACTCCACGCCCAGGCTGTGCAGACCGCTACCGATAATGGCGCCGAAGTAGCCGAATACCGAGTAGTCGGCGCGCTGGAACTTGGCGTTGTGGTCCAGGCAGCGGCCCGCGCCTACGATGCCGTAGTGGCTCTGGGCTGCGTTATCCGTGGGGGAACGCCTCATTTTGATTATGTCTGCGATTCCGTGACCCAGGCGCTTACCCGCATCGCACTCGATGAATCCACCCCCGTGGCGAATGGCGTTCTTACCGTCAACGACCAGCAGCAGGCCATTGACCGCGCTGGATTCGCGGACTCGGTAGAAAACAAAGGTGCCGAGGCGATGATTGCGGCTTTAGATACCGCGCTGCAGTTGCGTAGACTTAACGCAGCAGAAAAATAACCTTTAGCGATCCGTCAGCGCGCCGCGCAATCCCACCAAGGTGGACGGCGGGGCGCCCCAGAGGAGAATGCACATGAATGAGGCGCAGGCCCCAAAGAATCCGCAGCGAAGCCGGCAGCTTAGCGACGCCGAAGTATTGGCCTATACCAGTGCCGATCCCTTCGCACAGACCACGTCTAAGGCGTGGGAATTTACGGCTACCTCGCCCTTTTTGCGCAAGGTAGCAATCGCCTGGGTGCTCCTCGTGATGGCCATCCATATTTTCATGGGAATCACCTTGGATGTGTCCTTTACCGGCGCGCACGTGACGACCATTGATAAATTCGCCTTCCCCGGCGTCGGTGTTCTAATTTCCGTTTTATCCTGGATTGCCCTCAACCGGCCGCGGTTGCGCGCCAATGAGGATGGGGTAGAGGTCCGCAATATCGTGGGCACCCGGTTTTATCCGTGGCAGGTGGTCTACGGCCTTTCCTTCCCCGTAGGCCAGCGGATGGCGCGCCTTGAACTGCCCGAGTTCGAGTTTGTCCCAATCTGGGCTCTGCAGTCTGGCGATAAGGACACCGTCATCGACAATGTCCGCCGCTTCCGCGACGTGGAAGCCAAGTACATGCCACAGGATTAACAATTGGCTGACCCCACTACCTACCGCCCGGCTCCGGGAACAATTCCCACCGACCCGGGCGTCTATAAGTTCCGCGATGAAAACCGCCGCGTTATCTACGTGGGCAAAGCCAAAAACCTGCGCGCTAGGCTATCAAACTATTTTCAAGACATTACGCAGCTGCACCCGCGCACGCGCCAAATGGTCCTCACTGCCAACTCGGTGGAGTGGACGGTAGTAGCCAGCGAGGTTGAAGCCCTACAGTTGGAGTACACGTGGATCAAGCGCTTTGATCCCCACTTCAACGTCATGTACCGCGATGATAAAACCTATCCTATGCTCGCGGTTTCAGTCGGGGAAATGGTTCCTCGCGCGTTTTTCTACCGTGGTCCGCGCCGCAAAGGCGTGCGCTACTTTGGTCCCTATTCCCATGCTTGGGCCGTACGCGAGACCTTGGACTTGCTCACCCGGGTCTTTCCCATGCGCACCTGTTCTAGGGGAGTATATAACCGGCACGAGCGGCTTGGCCGTCCGTGTCTTTTGGGCTATATCGGCAAGTGTGATGCCCCCTGCATCGGCCGCGTGAGCAAAGAAGACCACCGCGAGACAGTCAATGAGCTGGTGTCCTTTATGAATGGCAATACCGGCTCCGTGCGTCGCAAACTCACCCAGGACATGGAGCAGGCCGCCGAGAATTTAGAATTCGAGCGTGCAGCGCGCCTGCGTGATGACTTGGGCGCGATTGACAAGATCATGGAACAGCAGGCTGTGGTCTTTACGGACAATACAGATGCCGATCTCATTGCTTTTAACTCCGATGAGCTGGAAGCAGCGGTGCAGATTTTCCATGTGCGTGACGGGCGCATTCGCGGTCAACGCGGATGGGTAGTAGAACGCGCAGGCGATCAAGCTAGCTCGGAGCCCTTGGAAGAAGGCCAGCCTGATCCGGCGCTTCCCGCATTGGTGCAAAATTTCCTCATCCAGTTCTATTCCGATGCAGTAGAGCGCGAGCAGCAGGAAGCGCGCGAGGACGCAGCTCTTGCCGCTGACGTAAAGCGGCGCGGGGTGGATCAGGAATCCCACATGAAATCCCGCCGCGTGCACGTCATCCCACGCCAAATTCTGGTTCAGGCCTTGCCAGATGAACCAGAGCAAGTCGTCGCACTCTTAGAAGAGCTACGCGGAGCACAGGTAGACCTGCGGGTTCCTCAGCGCGGCGATAAGAAGCAGCTGATGGCCACGGTGGAGAAAAACGCCAAGGAGCAATTGCGACAGCATAAGCTCAAGCGAGTAGGCGATCTCACCGCCCGTTCGGCAGCATTGCAGGATATTCAAGAAGCTCTGGGTATGGAGCAAGCTCCGTTGCGCATTGAATGTACCGACATTTCGCATATTCAAGGCACGGATGTGGTTGCTTCCCTGGTGGTCTTTGAGGATGGCCTGCCTAAAAAAGCGGACTATCGGCGCTATCGCATCAAGGAAGCGGCTGGCGGCGGCCGTTCGGATGACGTTGGCTCCATTGCAGAGATCACTCGCCGTCGGTTTAAGCGCCATAAGCAAGATAAGCTGGCGCATCCAGACGAGGAAGTAGAAGAGTCCTCGTTTGCGGAAGAAAAAATCGCGGAAGAGTCAGCTGAGGCGGGCCGCCGCTTTGCTTATCCACCGCAGCTTTTCATCGTGGATGGCGGCGCGCCCCAGGTGGCCGCAGCCCAAGAAGTCTTTGATGAGCTGGGTATTGTGGATGTGACCTTGGTGGGCTTGGCCAAGCGACTCGAGGAAATCTGGGTTCCCGGCGATGACGAGCCAGTCATTTTGCCGCGAAACTCGCAAGCGCTTTTCCTCCTGCAGCAAATTCGCGATGAAGCCCACCGCTTTGCCATCACGTACCACCGCCAGCAGCGCTCTAAGCGGATGCGTTCTTCCGTGCTGGACTCCGTGCCCGGGCTGGGCCCGCAGCGGCGCACGGATCTAGTGAAGCATTTCGGTTCGGTGAAGAAGCTGAAGGCCGCCACAGTGGAGGAAATCTGTGAGGTAAACGGATTCGGGCCGAAACTAGCCCAAACCGTGTACGAGAGCTTGCACGATTCCACGGGCAAATAAGTAGCATTCTTCTAGAAGAGGCGAATCTTAAAGCGCTAGACTGAAGGGCATGACGCATTTCGAAACTCCGCCCATTTTGATAACCGGCATGTCCGGCGGCGGGTTGAGTTCCGCTGCCAAAGTATTTGAGGACAAGGGCTACTATGTGGCCCATAATATTCCGCCCCGCGCCATTGTGGATCTGCTCAAGTTGTGCAACCAAGAGGCAACTCCGGTGAGCAAAGTCGCAGCCGTAACGGACGTGCGCTCGCGCATGTTTCCAGGGTCTCTTCTAGAGATTATGGATGAGCTTACGGAATTGAATATGAAGCCCACTGTGCTCTTTCTGGATGCCCGTGATGATGTGCTTATTCGCCGCTTTGATTCGGTGCGGCGCACCCACCCGTTGCAGGAGGGCGATACCCTCAAAGTAGGTATTCAACGCGAACGCCAAGCAGTGGCAGATGTGCGTTCACAGGCCGATATCATCATTGACACCACCAACCTATCTATTCATGATCTTCGCCGCGCTATCGAGGCAGCGTTTGGTGAGATGCAAAATGAAAAGCAGCATGTGACTGTTGAGTCCTTTGGATTTAAAAACGGCTCACCCCGTGACGCAGACTTGGTGGTAGACGTGCGTTTCCTGCCCAATCCTTATTGGGTACCTGAGTTGCGTGGATACCGCGGCACAGATGAGCCGGTTGCCCAGTATGTGTTCTCACAGCCAGCAGCACAGGAATTCGTTGATAATTTCTTGCAGATGTTTTCCACCATGTTGGATGGTTACCGGCACGAGGGGAAGAATTTCATCACGGTGGGTGTGGGCTGTACGGGAGGCCACCACCGTTCCGTCGCCGTTGCAGAGGCCATTGCGGCGCGGTTGCGGGACAATAACACTTTGGACGTCAGCACCTTGCATAGGGATATTGCTCGAGGCTAGAGCACAGGAGTTTTAACGCTTTTATGACCAAACCTTCACACATGGTCTGCCTAGGCGGCGGCCATGGACTTTATCAGACCCTTCTGTCCGCACGATTGAGCGGAGCAGCCGATATTTCCGCCATTGTTACGGTTGCAGATGATGGTGGCTCCTCTGGCCGATTGCGCCGCGAACTGGAAATAATTCCACCTGGAGATCTACGCATGGCGCTAGCTGCGTTGGCTAATAGTGACCCGGTGGGTGATCTTTGGGCGCGTACCTTGCAACACCGTTTTAAAGGCAGCGGTGCAATGGCGGGGCATGCGGTGGGCAATCTAATGATTGCAGGGTTGACCGATGTGCTCGGTGATTACCAGGCCGCGTTGGATACCATCGCAGAGCTTACCAATTCCCAGGGGCGGGTATTCCCCGTGGTCAACCAAGCTTTAGAGATTGAGGCGGAGGTGGCCGGGCTTGACGACGACCCCCGCGTCATGCGCCAAGTCCGCGGCCAAGTTGCGGTTGCTTCTACACCGGGGCAGGTGCGGCGAGTTCGTATCGTGCCGGAGCGTCCCAGTGCGAATCCGGATGTCCTCGATGCCATTGAGCGCGCGGACCTTATTACCATCGGCCCGGGTTCGTGGTTTAGTTCGGTCTTGCCGCATACACTCGTGCCGCAGGTCGTGGAGGCAATCTCTGCTTCTGATGCGCTGCGCGTAGTTGTATTGAACCTTTCCGCCGAGCCGGGTGAAACACACGGTTTTTCGGCAGAGCGTCATCTGCATGTCCTCGCTCAGCATGCCCCGAAACTGCGGATTGACCGCATTCTGGTAGATGAGGCGGCGTTGCCCACTGATAGTGAGCGCGTATATATTCAGCGCGCCGCACAGTCCCTGGGGGCCCGCGCAACGTTCGCTGATGTAAGCCAAGTTGATGACAGTGGCCGCAGCAATAATAAACACGATCCTGAAAAGCTATCTGCGGCACTTTTGGAGCTCTACTCTGAATATCGCAGCAATAGTGATACGAATCGGCGCTGATTCTTTCTGCTAGCGTGCGTGTAGTCGTCCTTGGCCGACTGCGCGGTGACCGAGCGCGCGCGGTATGATGTCAGAAATCCTTTCACCGCACTGGGCCTCGAGCGATGCTCGGGCCGGCAGGCATACTTTGTGACTGTGAGAAAAGAAATGGGGCGAACTAGGTGACCACACCATTGACCGATCAGGTCAAAGAAGAATTGACGGCTGTCGTTGTGCCACGCCAGTCCGCTCGCGCTGCCGAACTAGCAGCGATGCTGCGCTTTGCTGGCGAGCCGGATATATACGGCGACAGTATGTCTTATGAGCTGGAATTAGAAAGCCATGCGATTGCGCGGCGCGTGATCACTGCACTAGATGATCTCTATGGCATTTCCGCTGATAGTCACGTAGCCGGTCCGGCAGGGACCACGAAGAAAACCCGGGTAACGGTGCGCATTTCCACTGGTGCGAAGGAGCTGACGCGTCGTTTAGGCCTTATCACTCGCTCCGGCCATGCGGTGGTAGGGCTCCCACCGCAGGTTATCTCCGGTACCGTCGCCGATAGCGAGGCAGCATGGCGTGGAGCTTTCTTGGTACACGGTAGCCTCACGGAGCCAGGTCGCTCCTCTGCGCTTGAAGTAACCTGCCCGTGCCAGGAAGCTGCGTTGGCGTTGGTAGGGTGCGCCCGCCGCCTAGGTATTTCCGCCAAAACTAAGGAAACTCGCGGCGAGGACCGCGTGGTTATAAGAGATGGCGATGCCATTGGGGCGCTTCTTACCCGTATGGGCGCGCAGGAGACTCGATTGGCCTGGGAAAAGAAGCGAGTCAAGCGGGAGGCACACGATACGTCCAGGCGTTTGGACAATTTCGATGATGCGAACCTTCGCCGCTCGGCTCGCGCCGCGGTTACAGCGGCAGCACGCGTTGACCGCGCCATGGAGATCCTAGGTGATGATGTCCCCGAGCACCTCGCAGATGCAGGACGCTTGCGCGTGCAGCACCGCGAGGCTTCCCTAGAAGAGTTGGGTCGCTTGGCTGAGCCTCCCATGACCAAGGACGCGGTAGCGGGTCGTATTCGACGCTTGCTTTCTATGGCCGATAAGCGAGCAGAAGAGCTGGATATTCCCGATACCAACCAAGCAATCACAGACGACCTGTTCAACGAGTCCTAATACTCCGAGACCACGAAAACGCAAAGCTCCCCGCAGACCGAGTGCCGAAGCGGTAGCCGGCCTGCGGGGATACTTTTACTCTCGGACCGCTATCTGGCAAAGGGCCAGCTAGGTCGAGCTAGGGCACGAGGAATCCTAGGACGTTAGTCATCAAGAATACGATGACGCACACCGCAGCCAAGAAGGCCACAGAGTAGCCCACTACGTTTTTGAGGATGACAGATTCCTTGCCTTCCATGTTGACGGCGGTGGCCGCAATAGCAAGAGACTGCGGGGAAATCATCTTGCCCACGACGCCGCCTGCGGTATTGGCAGCCAGCATGAGGTCTGGGTTTACGTTAATGCGTTCTGCGGCTGCTACCTGCAGGTTGGCAAATAGGGCATTGGCAGAGGTATCGGAGCCAGTAACCGCGGTGCCAATCCATCCCAAGACTGGAGCAAACAGTGCGAAGATACCGCCGGCAGAAGAGACAAACTCACCAATAGCAATAGTTTGGCCAGAGTAGTTCATGGTATAAGCCAAGGCCAGCACCAGGATGATCGTGAGTGCTGAGAATTTCATGCGGCTGACGACGTCACCGAAAGCGCGGACCGGCTGCCCAAAGCTCAAGTCGTAGCGGCCATTTTCGTTGAAGAAGTGGTAGACAACCGCAACGATGATGCCCGAGAGCAGCAGGAGAGTACCAGGATTGCCAAAGACATTGAAACTGAAGCTGGTGTCCATGAGGTTACCGTCGGCGTCGACAATCGCGTTATCCAGCAACGGCCAAGCAAAGTGGAGCTTGAGGAATCCAAAGATGGCTGGAGCGGCGGTTGCCACAGCAAAGACGACGGTGACAACGGCGTACGGAAGCAGCGCCATCCAGATGCGGCGACCGTTGAGATCAGTGGTGGACTCGGCTGCGGGCAGCTCGAGGCGCTCGCGCAACTCCTTGACATCCTTAGGCTTCCATACCCGGAGGAAAGCGAAGGCACAGCCCAGGGAAACGATGCAGGCGATGACGTTGGTGAGCTGGTAAGCAAAGAAGGTTGCGGCCAGCCACTGGGCCAGGGCGAAGGAAACGCCGATTACTGCGGCTGCCGGGGCGGTTTCCTTAACACCGCGGATACCGTCCAAGATGAAGGCAATGAGGAAAGGAACGATGGCGGCGATGAGCAGCACCTGCAAGGAGATAAGTGCTGCAATGTCATGGGTTTGCTCGGCGCTGCGTCCGGCGACCTCGCCAGCGGTGGTGACTGGGATGCCGACCGCTCCGAATGCAACCGGGGCAGTATTGGCAATTAGAACTACGGTGGCTGCGCGCAGCGGCTTAACGCCAAGCGCCATGATCATCGTCGCAGTAATGGCAACGGGGGCGCCAAATCCGGCGAGAGCTTCCAATAGACCGCCGAAGCAGAAGGCGATAAGGATGGCTTGGATGCGAATATCGCCATCGCCCAGAAGGTCAAAGGTCTTTCGCAGGTCTTCGAAACGCCCGGAAGCAACGGTGATTTCATAAAACCAGATCGCCGTAATGATTACCCAGACGATGGGGAGTAGTCCGAACAGCCCGCCACGCAGGGCGGAGGACAAAGCCATATCTACTGGCATCGAGAAGCCGACGATAGCAATAATGAGGGATACTGCAAGGGCGACGGCGCCTGAGGTATGTGCGCGTGCTTTAACGCCAAGCAGCATGATAAAGAATGCAATGAGGGGGAGAATCGCCACTAGGGCGGTAAGCCCGAGGCTGTCACCCACAGCAGAGGTATTTATGTCGAACAAGAGAAGTCCTTGGTTTCTACGGTGGTCTTGCCCGAATTAAAAGATACGGGCACCTGAAGCATTCTCACGGTGGCCAACGTCTGCGCTAAAACAGGTCTAATGTCCCGAAACGCTTATGTGAACCAGTGAGTAAAGAAAGCATATCGTGTGATGGGCGTGACAGAAACAATTTGGTCGTTTTGATATCTAGCGGCAACGCTGGACGAAACCTTGCGACCGGGGAGGGGCGATCCTAACGCTCAGACGTTCCGAGTGATAAATTTCACGTTAACATCGTTAATCAAACATGATCCCACCTGTTCGGGCTTACCCAGCAGGTATGTTAGCTGGAAATAAAAAGAATCGGAAAGAGTGTACGCCCTTTTGGATATTCTGTCATCCAATAGTTCTCAAGGGTGCTGGGGGGACTGCACTGACCAAAAAGGCTCGGTAGTATCGGCAATGTAAGGGAAATCGCTCGGGCGCTTCTCAAATTAGAAATTCATCGAAGGACCCGCGCAAATGCCCGTACACACATTTACTCGACTCTTTGAGGAGAAATACAGTGACTATTCGCGTAGGTATCAATGGATTTGGCCGCATTGGCCGCAACTTTTTCCGTGCAGTCGCTCAGGGTGACAACAACCTCGAAGTTGTTGCAGTAAACGACCTGACTGATAACGGTACGTTGGCTAACCTGCTGAAGTACGACTCCGTACTGGGGCGCTTCGATGGCGAGATCACCCACGACGATGAATCCATTACCGTCAATGGGCACCGCATCGTAGTAACCGCAGAGAAGGATCCGAAGGAGCTGAAGTGGAGCGAGTACAACGTCGACCTCGTTATTGAGTCCACCGGCCGCTTCACCAACGGCAATGATGCCAAGGCTCACCTCGAGGCTGGTGCCAAGAAGGTCATCATCTCCGCTCCGGGCAAGGAAGTAGACGCCACCTTCGTCTACGGCGTCAACTCTGACTCCTATGACCCGGCAAACCACAACGTCATCTCTGCAGCATCCTGCACCACCAATTGCTTGGCACCGATGGCAAAGGTTCTCAATGACAAGTTCGGCATTGAAAAGGGCCTGATGACCACTGTTCACGCTTATACCGGTGACCAGCGTATTCAGGATGCTCCGCACAAGGATCCACGCCGCGCTCGTGCCGCTGCTGTAAACATGGTTCCTACCTCCACCGGCGCCGCTAAGGCTGTATCCCTTGTTCTGCCTGAGCTGGACGGCAAGTTGGATGGTTACGCTATGCGCGTTCCGGTTATCACCGGCTCCGCAACCGACCTGACCTTCACTGCTTCTCGCGACGTCACTGCCGAGGAAATCAACGCCGCACTGAAGGAAGCTGCCGAAGGCGAGCTCAAGGACACCCTCGCATACACTGAGGATCCGCTGGTTTCCACCGATATCGTCACCTCCCCGCACGGCTGCATCTTCGACTCCGGCATGACCAAGGTCTCCAACGGTAACCTGGTCAAGGTCTTGGGTTGGTACGACAACGAGTGGGGTTACACCTCCCAGCTCGTCCGCATGACCAACCTGGTTGCAGACAAGCTCTAAACTAGAGCTCTAGCAGTGAGATTCCGGCCCGATGCAAGCCTAAACGGCGTTGCGTCGCGGTCGGTATTCTTATATCTATAGCCTTTAATCTATCCAATATTATTAAGGAGTAAATAATGGCTTTCCAGACTCTTGACGATCTCCTCAAGGAAGGCGTTGAATCCCGCCACGTCCTCGTTCGCTCCGATTTCAATGTTCCCCTTGATGAAGAGGGAAATATTACTGATCCAGGTCGCATCAATGCTTCTCTGCCTACCATCAAGTCCCTGGTAGAGGGCGACGCCAAGGTGATTCTCTCTGCCCACCTGGGCCGCCCCAAGGGGGAGGTAAACGCCAAGTACTCCTTGGCTCCAGTAGCAGAGGCCCTATCTGAGGCGCTTGACCAGTACGTTGCCTTGGCCGGCGATGTCACTGGGGAGGATGCTCATGAGCGGGCGAATGGCCTCAATGATGGCGACGTAATGCTGGTGGAAAACGTCCGCTTCGACGCGCGCGAGACTTCCAAGGATGAGGCGGAACGCGGCAAGTTCGCCGACGAGCTTGTGGCGCTGGCGGCCGATAATGGTGCCTTTGTCTCTGATGGCTTTGGTGTTGTCCACCGTGCACAGGCATCCGTGTACGACGTCGCAAAGCGCTTGCCCGCTTACGCAGGCAAGCTAGTGGAAAAGGAGCTTTCGGTTCTTTCCACCGTGGCCAAGGAACCAGAGCACCCGTACGTCGTTGTTCTGGGTGGCGCTAAAGTCTCGGATAAGCTCGGTGTTATTGAAGCGCTGGCTGGTAAGGCGGACAAGGTCATCATTGGCGGCGGCATGTGCTACACCTTGTTGGCCGCTAAGGGCTACAACGTGCAGGAGTCTCTCCTGCAGGAAGATCAGATTGATAACTGCAAGAACCTCCTCGAGCGCTTTGGCGACAAGCTAGTTCTCCCGGTTGATCTCGTTGCAGCAAGCAAGTTCGCAGCAGATGCGGAAACTCAGGTGGTCGAGCTCGATAGCATTCCAGAGGGGTGGATGTCCCTGGATATTGGACCGAAGTCCGTGGAGAAGTTTGCGGAGGTTCTCGCATCTTCCAAGACCGTCTTCTGGAATGGTCCAATGGGCGTATTCGAGATGGAGGCTTTCTCCAAGGGCACCGCTGGCGTAGCGCAGGCTATTATCGACGCCACTGCAAATAACGGATCCTTCTCTGTAGTCGGTGGCGGCGACTCTGCTGCGTCTGTGCGCATGCTCGGCTTGGATGAGGATGGCTTTAGCCACATCTCCACCGGTGGCGGCGCCTCCCTGGAGTACCTTGAGGGCAAGGAGCTTCCGGGTGTATCCGTCCTTGAGTCCTAAAATCGCCTGATCAACTTGCCAGAAAGAGAGGAAGAATCCATGGCACGTACCCCACTTATCGCAGGTAACTGGAAGATGAACCTCGACCACGTCGAGGCCATCGGCTCCGTTCAGAAGTTCGCCTTTTCCCTGCCCAAGGATTACTACGAAAAGGTCGACGTGGCTTATATGGTCCCGTTTACTGATATCCGCACCATTCAGACCCTAGTAGAGGGCGATAAGCTGCAGATTACCTACGGCGCGCAGGATATCTCTAAGCACGAATCCGGAGCATTCACCGGCGAGGTATCTGGCAAGATGCTGGCCAAGCTCGGCTGCAGCTGGGTTGTTGTGGGCCATTCGGAGCGCCGTCAGTACCACGGCGAGACCGATAAGCTGGTCGCAGAAAAGGCTGCCGCAGCCTTGGACAATGACATCAGCCCCATCGTGTGCGTAGGCGAGCCACTGGCTGTGCGCGAGGCAGGAACCCACGTCGACTACGTGGTTAACCAGACCCGCAATTCCTTGGCTGGTCTAAGCGCAGAGCAGATTGCCAAGACCGTCATCGCATATGAGCCAGTCTGGGCCATTGGTACCGGCAAGGTAGCCTCCGCAGACGATGCCCAGGAAGTGTGCGCAGCCATCCGCGAGCTGGTTAAGGAGCTTGCAGGAGAAGAGGTTGCGGCAGGAATCCGCATTCTTTACGGCGGTTCCGTCAAGGTTGATTCTGTTGCAGAAATCGTCAGCAAGCCGGACGTAGACGGCGGCCTTATTGGCGGCGCCTCCCTGGTGGGCGAGGAGTTTGCCAAGTTGGCTGCCAATGCAGCCAATGCCCTGAACTAACAGGAGTTATCACCTGTTACAGGTTCGCGCGGCGGCGCGGGTTGGAATGGTTCCAGCCCGCGCCATCGTGTACAGTGGGCCGGTGTGATTGCTTTGCTGGACGCAAAGCGAAAAGTACGATTCCGCGCTAGCGGGTGGCAAGAATCAACCGCAGGCGCACGTTAGAAATAAGGATTATCCTCATGGTCTTGGCACTGGAAATCATCTTGGTCATCGCAGCTATTTTGATGTCCATCTTCGTGCTGCTGCACAAGGGTAAAGGTGGTGGCCTGTCCAGCCTCTTCGGCGGTGGCGTGCAGTCGAACCTTTCCGGCTCGACCGTCGTGGAAAAGAACCTGGACCGCTACACGATCGTCATGGTTATCATCTGGCTTGCGTGCATCGTGGGCCTAAACCTAATCCAGGCATTCGCTTAAGCCTCGAACTAGGATAACGAAAGCGCCGGAACCGCCTTCCTACCGCCTAGTTCCCTGTGGGAACTAGAAGTGGGGAAGGAGTACCGGCGCTTTTGCGTCAAGCGCTAGGTGCGGCGTGGGGCTGCGCGCACACTGCGATTTTTCTGCCTATAACTGGGATGCGGCGTCGTCTGCAAGAAACAGAATCGTTTCCTCTCTGCCTTGCGCGCCGGCCGCCGGCCATTCCTCAGCTACAGCGCCTTCAACAACGTGCTTTGCCGCTTCTGCCTTGGCCTCGCCGGCTACGAGTAACCAGATGCGCTCGGCCTTGTTTATAGCGGGAAGAGTAAGGGTAATTCGCTCGCTTGGCGGCTTAGGAGAATCATGCACGGGAACAGCCAGCTCCTTCTGTTCCCGGACTGCAGCAGAATGGGGGAATAAGGAGTTAATATGGCCCTCTTCACCCATACCTAGTAGGTGTAGATCGAATCCATTAGGGGCGAATTCCTTCAGCTCTGGCTCGTACGCACTCGCCGCCGCCTCCATGGATACCGCGCCCAGATCAAAACCATGAATATTCTGGTCTGGGATATCTACGTGATTGAGCAGGGCACTGCGTGCTTGGCCCTCATTAGAATCTGGGTCGGAGACGGGGACATTGCGCTCGTCGCCAAAAAAGACGTGAACGCGCGACCAATCGATGCGCTGAGCGGGAAAGTTTTCACCCTGTTGTTGCGCCGCGAAGTCTAAACGAGCGAGCTCGTGGAGGACGCCGATTCCGGCTCCACCGCCGGTGAGGACGACTCGTGCTACACCATCGTGGTGGAGTCCACCTCCGGCTGCTTGGATACGCGCTACTGTATCCACGAACTTCAATGCGGCCTGGGAAATAAGCTCATCCACATCGCTTACGCGGTGAAGAGTGACCATTATGTATCGCTGTCCTTTGCAAAGATTCGGAGTTAAGCCGTTTTAGTGCTTACTGTAGCCTACCTGGGCAAGCCCGCGAAGCGCTTGGGCATATGTCTTATCGGCATCCAAATGGCGCAATTCCTCTGAGAGAACCTCCGCCTGGGAGCGCTTACTTAGGCTCACTAAGGAATCCGGGGAGCCCGGAACGCACACACGTACCGTGCGTTCATCGACGACGACTACGTCCACGTGGCTTGTCTCGCGGTTAAACCGCAAATGGGTCACCGGGAAGTAGGACTCCTGGGATTCGGCCACAGTGCGCTGAACGGGAACTGCTAGACGGTCTAGGAGCCATCCGGCTGCGAAATCCGGAGCCGGATGCCCGGCGGGTCCAGCCACTTCGACTGACTTCACAGGTTCGTGAGGACGGCGGTCTAGGGCGGAGGCGACGACACCGCGCCACAAGGTAATGGCAGCCCAAGACATATCGGAATCGCCGGGCGTATAGCCGGCTGATAGCGTGCGAAGATCTTCGCCGGTGACACGTCCGTCAAAAGCTACATTAGTAATGCGGCGCTGAGCCAGTTTTCCCACCGAGCTGGAGGCCGGGTCGGGTGGGCACAGGGTAGGCCACCAGGCAACCAGGGGAGTATCAGGAAGAAGCAGCGGAGTGACCACTGCCTCGTCTTGGTTTGCCAGAGCGCCATGGAGCTTCATGATGACCATCTCGGAGGCACCAGCTTCACCGCCCACCCGCAGCTGCGCGTCGAGGTGCGTTTCTGCTTGTGGGTCTCCCGTGACAACCACCAATACTCGCGATGGGTGCTCGTGGGAGGCATCGCGTACGGAGGCGAGAATGTTTTCCAGGTCATCCTCCTCGCGGGCCGCCACGATTAGGGTGAGTACGCGCCCAGTAGTGAGGGTGTAATGCTCCTGCGCCTCCACGAGCTTTTTGGAGATCTCGCGCGTTGTGGTGTTGGGCAATGGGATAATCATTGTCTGCGTCCCTCCTATGGGCGGCGCCAGGAGTGGCCCCGGCGGCGCAACATTCTATCGGCGGATTCCGGCCCCCAGGTGCCAGCACGGTACTCTTCCGGCTGTCCTGCCTCGGCCCAGTAATCGATGATGGGGTCCAAAATCGACCACGAAAGTTCTACCTCTTCGTTGGTGGGGAAGAGCGAAGACTCGTCCAAAAGCGCATCCAAAATCAATCGCTCATAGGCCTCTGGAGACTCCTCAGTAAAGGCCTCAGCATAGGCAAAGTCCATGTTGACGTCGCGAACCTCCATTGTGGAGCCGGGCACCTTGGAGCCAAAGCGCATGGTTACGCCTTCATCAGGCTGTACGCGGATGACAACTGCGTTCCTGCCCAGCGCATCGGTCTGGCCATCGACGAATGGCTGATTGGGCGCCGCTTTGAAAACCAGCGCAATCTCGGTCACTCGGCGTCCCAAGCGCTTGCCCGTGCGCAGGTAGAAAGGTACTCCTCCCCAGCGACGGGAGTTGACTTCCAAGGTGCAGGCGGCGTAGGTCTCCGTAGTTGACTCTGGATCAAAACCCTCTTCTTCGCGCAAACCCTTGACAAATTCGGAGCCCTGCCAACCAGCGGAGTACTGGCCGCGAGCAGTGGTCTTGTTGAGAGGGTGAACGGCGTGGGTAGCGCGCAGTACCTTCACTTTTTCTGCTTGCAGCGCCTCCGGCTCGAAAGAGGATGGTTCTTCCATCGCTACAAGTGCCAAAAGCTGAAGCAGGTGGTTTTGAATAACGTCTCGTGCCGCGCCGATGCCGTCATAGTAACCAGCGCGGCCGCCTAGGCCGATGTCTTCGGCCATGGTGATCTGGACGTGATCGATATAGTGGGCGTTCCACATTGGTTCAAAAATCTGATTGGCAAAGCGCAATGCCATGATGTTTTGGACCGTCTCTTTGCCCAAATAATGATCAATGCGGAACACGGCGGACTCAGGGAAGACTGCGTTGACAATCTCATTGAGTTTGCGCGCTGATTCTTGGTCGTGGCCGAAAGGCTTTTCAATGATGACCCGGCGCCATGAGTCTTCAACGGAGTTGGCCATGCCCACGCGCTCAAGCTGGTGGCAGATATTGGAGAAGAATTCTGGGGGAACGGATAGGTAGTACGCCCAGTTACTGCCGGTGCCTCGCTCGCGATCTAGCTCGCCCAAGCGGGCAGAGAGGCGATCGAAGCCAGCATCATCAAAGGAACCTTGAACGAATTCGATGCCCTGAGACAAATGCTGCCATACATCCTCATTGAATTCGGTGCGCGAGCCCGCTACAACGGCCGAGCGAACATAGTCGCAGAATGCAACCTTGTCCCAGTCACGGCGACCATAACCCACAAGTGTAAAGCCAGCGGGTAGGAGGCCACGGCTCGCTAGGTCGTAGATTGCGGGCAGTAGCTTTTTATATGCTAGGTCACCGGTAACGCCGAAGATGACCATGCCCGCGGGTCCTGCGATTCGCGGCAATCGCTTGTCGCTGGCATTGCGCAAGGGGTTGACCCAAGCGGCTGAGTCGGTCACGAAGAATCCTTCCTGAGTTATGGGGCTTTTAGCTCGCTAATATTCTTGCGGCAGAATGCCCCGCCGATTTCTCGGCGGGGCACAAGTCACACGGCTAGTTTACGCTAGTCGTTCCTCAATGGAAGCAAGCAGTTCATTCCACGCGGCAACAAACTTATCCACGCCCTCGCGTTCCAGCACCGCAAAGACGTCATCGAAATCAATGCCGACCTCTTCTAGCTGGGCAAAGACGCCCTCTGCTGCCTCGCGGCTATCGGAGAGCGTATCGCCATGGAGATTGCCTTCCGAGAGAACCGCATCAATGGTCTTTTCCGGCATTGTGTTGACGGTATGCGGACCGGCCAGCTCAGAAACGTACATAGTGGCTGGGTAATCTGGGTTCTTCACTCCGGTAGAAGCCCACAATGGGCGCTGGAGGTGGGCGCCTTCTGGTAGGTCGGCGTCGTCAAGCAGGGCGTCCTGGAAGAGTGCATAAGCGCGCTGTGCATTGGCGACGCCCGCCTTACCGCGCAGTGCCAGAGCAATCTCACTGCCAATGGCCTCCAAGCGCTTGTCCACTTCGGTATCCAAGCGGGAAACGAAGAAGGAAGCAACGGAATGGATAGACGATACATCTTTGCCGGATTCAGCGGCGCGCTTGAGGCCGGCACGGAAGGCCTCGATGACGGCGCGGTAGCGATCCACGGAGAAGATCAGGGTGACATTGACGCTGATTCCTTCAGCCAAGGCATCCTCAATTGCAGGTAGGGAGCCGGTGGTGGCCGGAATCTTAATCATCACGTTAGGGCGATCCACCTTGGACCACAGCTCACGCGCCTGTTCGAGGGTAGCCGTAGCGTCATCAGAAATTCGCGGGTCAACCTCGATGGAGACACGCCCATCTGCTCCATCGGTAGAAGAGTAAATATCCGCAAAGAGATCGCAAGCATTCTTGACGTCTTCGATAGCCAATGCGTACACCGCTTCATCTGCGGAGGCTTTGGCTTCCTTCAACGTAGAAAGCTCAGCGTCGTAGGCGGTGCCATTGGTCATGGCCGCGGCGAAAATCGCGGGATTGGTGGTCACTCCCACGATAGACTTGGTGGAAATGACCTCCTCGAGATTGCCCGAGACTAGGCGCTCACGAGACAGATCATCGAGCCAGGTTGAGGTTCCCAGCTGGGCAAGTTCGGAAATGTGGTTCATGCTTTATCCTTATCCAGGCTTGGAGATTTACTTCTTCACAGCGGCTAGGGAGTCCTGCGCCGCTTCAACGACCGCGGCGGTGGTGAACCCAAATTTCTCAAAGAGTTCGCCCGCAGGGGCAGACGCGCCGTAGTGCTCAATGGAGATGGTGCGGCCGAAGGAACCGGTGTATTTGTGCCATGGCATCGCGATACCGGCCTCGATAGACACACGGGCCTGCACGGCGCTCGGGAGCACGGATTCGCGATACGCGTCATCTTGCTCATCGAACCATTCGAGGCACGGTGCGGAGACAACGCGGGTGGCGATTCCAGCTGCTTCTAGTTCCTTGGCGGCGGCGACGGCGAGCTGCACCTCAGAGCCCGTAGCAATGAGGATGACGTCTGGGGCGTCCTTGGACGCTTTCACCAAAACATAAGCGCCGCGGCGGACGCCATCACGTGCCTTCTCCTTCGTTCCTTCCAGCACCGGTAGACCCTGGCGGCTCAAAGCGAGGCCCTTAGGGGCAGCCTTGTACTCGAGGGCAGCAGCCCATGCCTGTGCGGTTTCATTAGCATCTGCCGGGCGAATAACGGACAGGTTCGGGATAGCGCGGAGAGCGGAAAGGGTCTCGACCGGCTGGTGGGTTGGGCCGTCTTCTCCCAAACCAATGGAGTCATGGGTCCATACATAGTAGGTATCGGTGGACATCAGCGAACCCAAGCGCACAGCGGGGTACTGGTACTCGGAGAAGATGAGGAAGGTGCCGCCATAGACACGGGTATTGCCGTGTAACGCAATTCCGTTCATGATTGCGGACATTGCGTGTTCGCGAATACCGAAGTGCAGGTTGCGGCCATAGGGCTGAGCCGACCACATATCGGTGGTGATGGCTGCAGGGCCGAAGGATTCCGCGCCCTTAATCACGGTGTTATTAGAACCGGCAAGGTCTGCAGATCCGCCCCACATCTCTGGGAGGGATGCGGCCAAGGCCTGGATGGTAGCTTCAGAAGCCTTACGGGTAGCCAAAGACTCACCAGGTTCCCACGTCGGCAGATCTGCATCGAAATCCTGCGGCAGTTCGCGCGCATTCATGCGGTCGAATAGCGCCTTATTCTCCGGATTAGCCGCAGCCCATGCGTCGAACTTCTCTTGCCACGCAGAGTGCTTTTCTGCGCCGCGCTCACGCAACTTTCGGGTATGCGCGATGACTTCTTCATCGATATGGAAGCTGCGCTCCGGATCAAAGCCCAAGACTTCCTTTGTGGCGGCTACCTCGTCATCGCCCAGCGCAGCCCCGTGGACGCCGCCGGTATTCATTTTATTCGGTGCGGGGTAGCCGATTACGGTCTTAACGCGGATAAAGGAAGGACGATCGGTCTCAGCCTGAGCCGCCTTAACAGCCTCCTCAATTGCTACAACATCCTCTCCGGATTCCACCGTTTGGACGTGCCAGCCGTAGGCCTCATATCGGGCCACCACATCTTCATTGAAGGCAATATTCGTATCGTCTTCAATAGAAATGCGATTATCATCCCAGAAAACGATGAGGTTGCCGAGCTTTTGCGTGCCAGCCAGGGAAGAGGCCTCGGCGGTAACTCCCTCTTGCAGGTCGCCATCGGAGGCGATGGTGTAGACGTAATGGTCGAAGGGTGATTCGCTAGCGGGAGCCTCTGGGTCAAAAAGGCCGCGCTCTTTACGCGCCGCCATGGCCATGCCTACGGAGGAAGCTAGGCCTTGGCCAAGAGGGCCAGTGGTGATTTCTACGCCGTCGGTGTGGTGCACCTCGGGATGGCCTGGGGTGCGCGAACCCCACGTACGCAACTGCTTGAGGTCTTCCAACTCTAGGCCAAAGCCGCCCAGGTAGAGCTGAATGTATTGCGTAAGGGAAGAGTGTCCAACAGAAAGGACGAACCGGTCACGGCCGGCCCAGTGCACGTCAGCGGGATCATGGTTAATGACGCGCTGGTACAGGGTGTAGGCAAGGGGAGCGAGAGACATCGCCGTACCCGGGTGGCCGGAACCGCATTTTTGCACGGCATCAGCGGCTAGTACTCGAACGGTGTCGACGGCGCGGGTGTCAAACTCCGACCAATCCTCCGGATAACGGCGCTCAACCATAGATTGGAGCTCTGGGGACAACTTATCTTTCGACACGGAAAGCCTCGCTTACGTCTAGGCAAAAAGTACTTAACTTTATTCAGTCTAGTAATTTTTTAACCGGCGGTGCGCAATTATAGAAAGCCAGGCATAACCGGTATGCTGGCATGGCTAAGCGGTGCGCGCGAGCACGCAAGAGCGTGCGCCAAATCTAGCGGCCATAGGTCTGTAACCTCTCGCGCCTGCGCCTAAAAATGTGAGTGAGAGAACTGGAACTTTTTCACGGGCATGTGCGACCGCTAGGGGTGACCGCGCGCAGGAGATGCGCGAGGCACAGTTCACCAACGTTCAGATAGTGGAGGAATTCCTTGGAGACCATCAAGGCCTATTTTGCGCTAACGAAACCGAGGATCATTGAGCTCCTCCTCGTGGCCGCAATCCCGGCGATGCTCCAAGCCCAGCGCGGCGTAGAGGCCGTCTCAGACAATATCTGGCTCATCGTGTCTACCATTTTCGGCGGCTGGATGGGCGCTGCCGCCGCCCACACGTTCAATAACGTTGTGGACTACGAGTTGGATCAAAAGATGCAGCGCACTAGGGCGCGGCCACTCGTTAGAGCAAAGATTTCCAAACGAAATGCGGCAATTTTTGCGTGGGTAATGCTCATTATCTCCGTGCTATGGCTAGGAATCCTAGCCCACTCTTGGCTAGCAGCCTTCTTCGTGGTGCTGACGAACATCTTTTACGTATTCGTCTACACCAAGTTTTTGAAGATGCGCAATGCCCAAAACATTGTTTGGGGAGGCCTTGCAGGTTGTATGCCGGCAATGGTCGGCTGGGCGGTTATCAGGGATAACGCTCCGGAAGGAGAGCCTGACCGCTGGTGGCAGGCAGTGGTGCTCTTCCTCATTATTTTCTTCTGGACTCCGCCGCACACGTGGGCGCTGGCTATGAAGTATAAGGAAGATTATCGCAAGGCCGGCGTGCCGATGCTGCCCGTGGTGGCAGGCGAAGAGGAAGTCACTCGTCAGATTGTCTGGTACACCGTCGGCACGGTTATCGTGACCCTTCTTATTGTTCCCGCTACATCGTGGATTTACCTAGTTGCAGCAGTCGTCTCTGGAGCAGTATTCCTGTGGATGGCTATCCGCCTGCATAAGGGAGTAAAGAACGGCGCTAAGGTCAAGCCGATGCGCTTGTTTATTTACTCGAATAATTACCTTTCGGTCCTCTTTATTGGCTTGTCCATCGACGCGGTCTTGGGCTGGGAACCACTAGGCCGGATGCTGGGCTGGTCTACCGCGCTATTCTAATGGCGTCTCGCCCGTCTAAGGGGTGGGGAGAAAAGGCGCGAGAGAAGGAATGCAGCTCTTCTCTCGCGCCTTAGCTGTAGGCGGTGGGTCTAGTCTTAGCTGATGCTGTCGTCTTTCACGCGCAAAACGATGGAACCGGTAGTCTTGCGCTCCTGCAAGTCGCGGTGGGCCGCTTCAGCTTCTGCCAATGGGTAGGAGGCTGTGACATTAAAGCTCAGGTCCCCATCAATGACGGCTTGGACAACGGCTTGGGCACGCATTTGGAACTCGCCTTCTTGGGCCGTCCATGCGCCGATGGAGGGCCGAGTTAGGAAGATGGATCCATGCTTGTTTAGTAGCTGCGGGTCGATAGGCTCAACCGGACCAGAGGCAGCGCCAAATAACGCGACGGTGCCGCGCGGGCGTACTGCTTCGAGTGACTCCTGGAAGGTGGCTTTGCCGACGCCGTCATAAACCACGTCGACGCCCTTGTCACCGTTGTATCGGCGGACCTGCTCGGCGAGTCCATCGCCGTAGCGGAAAACCTTATCCGCCCCAGCCGCGTAGGATAGTTCTTCCTTTTCATCTGTGGACACCACCGTATAAACGGTAGCGCCTAGCGACGTCGCCATCTGGGTGAGGATTTGCCCCACGCCGCCGGCGCCAGCGGTAATCAGGCAGGAAGCGCCTTCGCCCAATTGATAAACCCCGTGCGCCAGATAGTGCGCGGTAATTCCCTGGAGCAACATGGATGCAGCAACTTCAGGTTGGAAATCATCCGGTACTGCCACTAGTCCCTCGCGTGCGACGCAGACCTGCTCGGCGTAGGAGCCGAAGGCTTGGTTCCACGCCACCATTGTGCCTTCAGCAATTTTTCCCTTCGGGTCGTGGACGACTCGCCCGGTACCTTCGAATCCCGGAATGAATGGAGTAGCCGCGTTGTAGATGCCCTCCCGGTAGTAGGTATCGATGTAGTTGACGCCGGCCATGATGACGTCTACTAATACCTCATCGTCTTTAGGGGTGGGGGCGGGAACTTCGGTATAGCGAAGTACTTCTGGTCCGCCGGTTTCTGTGACCTGAATTGCGTGCATATAGCCAGGCTAGCGCAAAAAGCCGGCCGAGTGCAGTACTTCGGCCGGCTGGTTGCGCTGTGGGTTAAACGGTCGCACGCGCTGCTTCTAGGGAGGCTTGGCGTGCCGCGTACTTTTCATCGCCGCTAGGAGAGCCGGTGGTGAGATCCGTGGTGCCACCGGTACGGCGTACGCCGTGCGCCCACAGTAGCGCGGTATAGGCCGTGACGAAGGAGGATAGTCCAATGTGGAAAGGAACCGTCCAGCGCGGAATGCTCATATAGAACTGATAGACGCCTACGGCCCATTGGATAAGGATGCAGGCAATGAGGACCCAGCCCGCCTTCTTCGCGTCCTGTGGGGCGCGGTTCTTATAGAGCAGGAAGACGGTAACCACGGTGAGTGCTAGGTAGACGTACATGCACATAGCGTGAGTGACGGCCATGGCCTCGGTATCTACCTGTAGTCGGCCTTCCATTCCTACCCCGGAATCCCCGGAGTGAACGCCCGATCCGGTAACCATAGTGCCGGTGATGAGCACAATGCTGAGGGCAACGGTAGCGACCGCGGCAAGCAAGCGAATCGCTTGGGGGAATCGAGCCCGTGGTGTTCCATCATCGGGCTCCAAGATGCGGGAATAGAGCATTGCTGCCAGCCATACTAAGAGCATAGAAGGAAGGAAGTGCAAAGCCACAGACCACCAACGCAGGTCCAAATGGACAGAGATTCCACCAATGACTGCTTGGAGTACGATGCCAGCGACGTTGAGCCACGCGTACACCTTGAGCTCTGCACGGCGTCGCGCCATTCGCATCGCAATGACGGCGGCGACCGCAGCCGCAGTAACGACGAAAGTCAGCAGGCGATTACCAAACTCGATAGCCTGGTGCAGCGCTGGCGCGGCACCTTCCATGGGGACGAGGGAACCAGGCTGGCACTCCGGCCAGGTGGGGCAACCCAGTCCCGAGCCGGTCACGCGGACAATGGAACCAGACACGGTGATGCCTCCCTGACACAGGAGGAGGATGAGCGCAATGAGGCGCTGCTGCTGCAGTGTAGGGGCGGCTTCTTTAAAAAAGCGCTTGATTTTTGTCCAGTAATTCACGCATAGCATCCTACTAGTCGGGAGATTTCGGACATAAAAATTACTCTGGTTTCGAAAGGAACCGGACAAAAGTCACATTTAGCCATCAAAGCGGAACCAACGGACCGCCGCGAACGACGCGACGGCGAGCCAGCCCACTAAGGACAGGAGCTCGAGGCCGGGAAAGGCGGAATTGGAGGCGTCGGTAAGCGCGCCTGCTAGAGCCACGGTCGGGACCACGTTGAGGGGCCCATTATCGCCAAGCCCCTGGGAGTAGAGGGTCCACCCGACCACGCCGAGGAGGAAGAACCAGATGAGGTTGGCCAACGCAAGCACAACCTCGGAGCTGAGGGTGCCGCCGAGCAACAGCCCCATGGCGGTAAAGGCTGCAACGCCAAAGAAAAGGGAAAGGAGCATCAGTAGCACTCCGCCCACGCTGATCCGCAGACCTAAAATATAAGCCGCTATGCCTAGGATGAGGATTTGGAAGACCACCATCGTGAGTACTCCCACAATCTTGCCGCCGATAATGGCCCACGCCGGCACTCCGGACGCGCCGGTGCGTTTAAGGGCCCCGTAGCGCCGGTCAAAAGCAAGCGAAATGGCTTGGCCGGTAAAGCCTGCGGAAGTGGCCGCTACTGCAAGCACCATGGGAAAAACTTCGTGAAGGCCATGCCCTGTGAAAGACTCCAATTGGGCTGCACCAATGAGGATGGCTAGCGGGATGATAACGCTTAGCAATTGCTGCTCGCCGTGGCGCAGCATGAGCTTTGCCTCCATCGTTCCTTGGGCCAGCAGCATGGCCCCAGCGCTAGCCCGTTTGGGGGCGGGGGTAAAAGTACCCGGGGTAAAGGTAGTGCTCATAAGTGGTTTCTTTCCTTGACACCGTTAATGGACAATGAAACTGATGCGGGTCGAAGCTAGCTGCGCAAGTGGCGGCCGGTGAGGTCAAGGAATACCTCTTCCAAGTTGCGGTGGGCCGCATCTAAGTACCGCAATAAGACTCCTTGCCGGGCGAGCTCTGAGGTGAGTGTGGCGATAGCCTCCGGCGAGCCGGTCTGGGACAACCGGTAATGCAGCGGCCGGGATTTGGTGGCTTTAATTCCGGCCGCGGCCAATGCCTCCATGTCAACGTCGATATCGGTGCTGAAACTCAATCCTGCCGAGTCCGTCTGTGCAGTAAGTTCTGCGGGGGTGCCATGGGCTACCAGCTGGCCATGATCCATGATGGCCACTTGGTCTGCCAGCGACTCCGCTTCATCCATTAGGTGGGTGGTAAGGATGATGGTGACGCCATCGCGGCGCAGTGCTCGAACTAAGTCCCAGACCGCCAGACGGGACTGTGCGTCCATACCTGCGGTGGGTTCATCGAGAAAAACCAACTCGGGCCGGCCGATGATCGCCAGGGCGAGCGATAGGCGTTGCTGTTGTCCACCCGAAAGTCTGCGATACGGGGTGCGAGCCACGCCTTCAAGCCCCAACGTCTCTAATAGCCATTGTGGGGAGAGTGGGTGGGTGCTATAGCGGGCGGAAAGCTCCAACATTTCTAGCACGCGGATGCCGGAATAGGAGCCGCCGCCCTGCAACATGATGCCGACTTTTTCACGCACACTATCTGGCTCGCTACTTGGGTCGAGCCCTAGGACGTCGATAGTGCCGCTAGTGGGATGGATAAAGCCCTCTGCCATCTCAATTGTCGTGGACTTTCCAGCGCCATTGGGGCCGAGGAGACAAAAGACCTCACCTGTGGCAACGCTAAGACTCAGTCCATTGACGGCAGTGGTGGAGCCATACTTTTTCACCACGTTATTCAAGGTGAGGGCTGGGCGGTCGGCGGAAATCGAATTCACGTGGGACTAGTTTAGGACACGGATTCCGCTACGGCGCGCTGCAACCCACCACAGGGCGGCAATGACAGCGAATGTGCAGGCGGCACAAACATAGATGACGATGATGGTGCTTGGCGGAAGGCCGAGGCCGCGCGGCAAAACAAAGAAGCTCATCGCTGCGGAATAGGCTACGACGCAAAACCGGAAGATGAGCCGATTGGCCCATGCGGCCAAAGGTAGTACCGCCCACAGGATGTACCACGGATGGACTACGGGGAAGAAGATGACAAGCACTAGGGAAGCGGTGCCCAGTCCGCCGACGGGGTGGATTCGGCCGCGTAGCGTAGCAAAGAGCATGCGGGCCATGAAGGCTACTGCCAGGAGCACACCAAAGGTGCGGGTAACGGTGAGGATAGCTTCCGTGTGATCCCCAAGCCCGAGTAGCATCCCGATAAATCCTGCGCCGACACCTACGGCGGTGGAGGTAGAAAGCCATGAGCGGATAGAAGCCGCGCCGCCTTGTCCGGTAATCCATCCCAGGCTAATTCCGGTGCAAGCACTGATGAGCGCCACGGAGGCCACCAAAACCACAAGCTGAAGGGTGATCGCGAAAGCCAAGGTCTTCCAGCGTGATGTGCCTTCTTTGTCAATGAGGTGACGGGCGTAGGCCATACCGACGAAACCTAGTCCAATAAAGCCGGTAACCTTGACCATTCCAGCGCACGAGAGACAAAAACCAGAGGCTGCCAAGGCTAGATAGGCGCTGGACTTGGATTTTTCTAGACTGTCGACGCCGCGAAGTCCGAGCTCCATGCCCACCAATAACAGGCCTAGCATGATGGATTCATTATGGATTCCGCCAACCAGATGCAAGATGGTCAACGGGTTGAGGATGCCGAGCCAGAGCGCGGACTCCGGAGATACGTGGCACCTCCGCGCGAGACGGCTGATGGCCCACCCAGCGACGATGATGCCGGCGATGGAAAGCAGCCGATGGGCGATAACCCCCAAAAGAATGGAATTAGAGGTAATTACGCTCACCATGCCCGCTAGCCCCAGCGCTACTGGGCCATAGGGGGAGGGAGAATTGGCCCAGATAAACGGTACCGAGCGCGCGAGCTCATTTCCGGCGCCGAGTAGTTGTACGGGGCCTGCCGAATAAGGATCCATGCCTTGCGCCACGATGGAACCGTTAGCTAAGTAGGAATAAATATCTTGGGTAAAAAGAGGGGCGGTAAAAATCAGCGGGATGACCCAACCGGCCCACGTGCGCCACAGTTGGTGCGTGGTTACAAGCCGACGAGCGCGCGTTGGGGTGGCAGCTCCTTGCTGGGGTTGGCGCAGTGGAGTTCCCGCAAAGGGGGCGAGGAAAACCCAAGCAGAGACCAACAGGCCTACTCCCACCATGACAATGGCTGAAGAGGTCTGCAGCATGCGGGACATAAGGGAGCCAAAAGGGACGTTGTCATAAGGGTTGCCCACCACCGGAAGCGCACCGGCGCCTAACGCGCCGAAAGCGATGAGTAGGGAACCTACGGTGCCGACCCAGCGCAGGATGAAGAAAGTTCGCCACTGCGCGGTGGTGGTGCGCTTCAGGCCATCCGCGTTGGCGGGGACAAAATCAAAACGAAAATCAGCCTCCGCAGCTCCGGTGTCCTCGGCGTGCAAGCGAGCAGACCGAGAACCAGCGGTGCCCAACTGCGGCAGCTCAGCTTTTACGCCGGATAAGAAGCCGCGGATTTTGCCTGTCATGGCATAAGACCTTACGCGAATCCTTCCTATTAGCCCCAGTGGGCCCGTCCGTAGAGTGCACGCAGCACGGATATGAACGACCAAGTGGGGTCCTGACCACCCCCGTGCCACGCCGAAGATCGGATAATGGTGGCATTCCGGAATGAATTAAGGAACACTAGTGTTGTCTAATAAAGAAGGCCTAGTTGTAGTGTGGCGTGACTCTTGGGAAACAAGGTAGACGTCGCAGGATGACTATAAGTGAGTGAAGCACGAAGGGAGGTCCCGACATGAGCACACCTCAGCGCGTTGTAACTTCGTCGAAACCGGCTAAGGAATCTCGCACAACGGATGGTGATACTCGCCGCCAAGTGATGCTTTTGCTCTTAAAGGACGGGCCCGTTACTGCTTCTCACTTGGGCGAACGCCTTGGCCTTTCTGCTGCTGGAATTCGCCGGCACTTAGACAACTTGGTGGAAGAGGAACTAACGGAGGTCGTACGCCGCCGTCCTGTCGCCCGTGGCGCTACGGGCAGCGGTTCTGGTCGCGGGCGACCAGCCAAACATTTCCGCCTCACCGATCGTGGCCGAGCACAATTCGGTCACGCCTATGATGACTTGGCCTCGGAGGCCCTGACGGCGTTGCGCGCCGTCGGCGGATCTGAGGCTGTAAAGCGCTTTGCCAAAGTCCGCTTTGAGCGCCTCGTTGCTGATGTTCGTCCCCTAGTAGATGAGGGCGAATCCGTCGAGGATGTGGCGCGTAAGCTGGCAGAGGTCTTAGACGAGCACGGGTATGCCGCCACGGTGGACCGCGCTGGTCAGGGAGTGCAAATTTGTCAACATCATTGCCCGGTCTCCCACGTGGCGGCCGAGCATCCGGAGCTATGTGAGGCGGAACAGGAAGTCTTTTCTGCTCTATTAGGCAAGCACGTACAGCCGTTGGCATCCATCGCTGAGGGCCACGGAATCTGTACCACGAACATCCCCTTGACACCCGTTAATACAAATACTGAAAGGAGCGAGTCATGACCCAGGCACAATCGGCACCCGAGAACAAGATGACCGATGATGAAATCATTGATTCCATTGGTGCATATGAGTACGGCTGGCACGACTCGGACGCGGCTGGTGCTTCTGCTCGCCGCGGCTTGAACGAAGATGTAGTACGCGATATTTCCGCCAAGAAGGGCGAGCCAGAATGGATGCTTAACCAGCGCCTGAAGGCACTCAACATCTTTGATAAGAAGCCCGTTCCCACCTGGGGTGCGGATTTGTCTGGCATCGACTTCGACCAGATCAAGTACTATGTGAAGTCCACCGAGGAGCAGGCCCAGACGTGGGAAGACCTCCCGGATGACATCAAGGCCACCTACGATAAGTTGGGCATTCCGGAGGCCGAGAAGCAGCGCCTTGTTGCCGGTGTGGCAGCTCAGTACGAGTCTGAGGTTGTCTATCACCAGATTCGTGAAGACCTAGAAAGCCAAGGCGTCATCTTCGTCGATACCGACACCGCGCTGCGTGACTACCCAGAGCTTTTCAAGGAATACTTCGGCACTGTTATCCCTGCCGGCGATAATAAGTTCTCCGCTTTGAACTCTGCCGTGTGGTCCGGTGGCTCGTTTATCTACGTGCCAAAGGGCGTGCACGTGGATATTCCGCTACAGGCTTATTTCCGTATCAACACGGAGAACATGGGTCAATTTGAACGCACCCTCATCATCGTTGATGAGGATGCCTACGTGCACTACGTCGAGGGCTGTACCGCTCCTATCTACAAGTCCGACTCCCTGCACTCCGCGGTAGTGGAGATCATCGTGAAGAAGGGCGGCCGCTGCCGCTACACCACCATTCAGAACTGGTCCAGCAACGTCTACAACTTGGTAACCAAGCGCACCAAGGTAGAAGAGGGTGGCACCATGGAATGGGTTGACGGCAATATTGGCTCCAAAGTCACCATGAAATATCCAGCCGTGTGGATGACCGGACCATATGCCAAGGGCGAAGTTCTCTCCGTTGCCTTCGCTGGTGAGAACCAGTTCCAAGACACCGGCGCCAAGATGACCCACATGGCCCCGCACACCTCTTCCAATATTGTGTCTAAGTCGGTGGCTCGCGCCGGTGGCCGCGCTGCCTACCGCGGCCTAGTGCAGGTCAACCAGAATGCGCACCATTCCACCTCCAACGTCGAGTGCGATGCGCTATTGGTTGACAACATTTCGCGTTCGGATACATACCCGTATAACGACATCCGCAATGACCACGTCACCCTGGGCCATGAGGCAACCGTTTCCCAGGTTTCTGAGGAGCAGCTTTTCTACCTGATGTCCCGCGGCATTGCGGAAGAAGAAGCAATGGCGATGATCGTGCGTGGCTTCGTTGAGCCGATTGCTAAGGAGTTGCCGATGGAGTACGCCCTCGAGCTCAACCGCCTCATCGAACTGCAAATGGAAGGATCGGTCGGCTAAAGAAAATGGTCGCTTCGAACGAATTCAATCCGGATAAGATCACCAAGGGTGACGTCTTTACCTCTACCAACGTGGAGGACTTCCCGGTGCCACACGGACGTGATGAGGTGTGGCGCTTTGTCTCCCTGCGCAAACTCCGTGGCCTGCACAATGGAGAGTTTGCAGAGGCAGTAGCCCAGGATGTCACCGTGAGCGAGCACCCAGGCGTAAGCTCTGAGACCGTCGCTCGCGACGACGAGCGTCTGGGCCGTGTTGGCACTCCATCTGATCGCGTAGCGGCACAGGCGTGGACCTCCATGTCTGAAGGCCAGGTCGTCACCATTGACGCCGAGACCCAGGTGGAAGAGCCTGTCGTCATTACTTATACCGGCAAGGGCGAGGGCGTAACTTCCTTTGGAGCCACCTCCATCGAGGTAGGCCATCACGCGGAAGCCACCGTTATTTTGAAGTACGTAGGCTCCGGCACCCACGCAGATAACGTAGAGTTCATCGTGGGCGATGGTGCTCACTTGAACGTCGTCCTTGACGTTGACTGGGAAGACGATGCGGTTCACCTGTCCAACCACGTTGCCCAGCTCGGCCGCGATTCTGTGCTGCGCCACAACTCCGCCATCTTCGGCGGCGAGGTGGTACGCATCGTGCCTCGCGTGAACTTCACCGAGCAAGGTGGCGACGCAGAGCTGCTGGGCGTGTACTTCGCTGACGAAGGCCAGTACTTTGAGAACCGCATGCTGGTGGATCACTCCGTTCCTAATTGCCGCTCCCACGTCCTATATAAGGGCGCACTGCAGGGTACTAAGGAAAATGAGGCCCGTACTTGCTGGGTCGGCGATGTCCTGATCCGCTCTAATGCACAGGGCACAGATACCTACGAGACCAACAACAACCTGATTCTGACCGAAGGCGCTCGCGCGGACGCAATCCCTAACCTGGAGATTGAGACCGGTGAAATCACTGGTGCTGGCCACGCAGCTACCGTTGGTCGCTTCGATGACATCGAGTTGTTCTACCTCATGTCTCGCGGCATTCCAGAGGCTGAAGCCCGTCGCCTCATCATCCGTGGCTTCTTCAATGAGGTCATCCACCGCATTCCGGTGCAGTCCCTGTCCGAGGAATTGGAAAACCGCATTTCCGAAGAACTGGAAAAGATCTCCGCCTAAAGCTTTCATAGAAGGAAACCCACATACATTATGTCTACTCTGGAAATTAAGAACCTCCATGCCCAGGTGCTGCCGACGGAAGAAGGCGGCGAGCCAAAGGAAATTCTCAAGGGCGTCAACCTGACCATCAACTCCGGCGAGATCCACGCCATCATGGGCCCGAATGGCTCCGGCAAGTCCACCTTGTCCTATACCATCGCCGGCCACCCAAAGTACGAGGTTACTGAGGGCGAGGTGCTGCTCGATGGTGAAAACTTGCTGGAAATGCCTGTCGATGAGCGTGCTCGCGCCGGCCTTTTCCTGGCGATGCAATACCCAACCGAGGTCCCGGGCGTCAAGGTCTCCCAGTTCATGCGCTCCGCCGTAACCTCCATTCGCGGTGAGGCACCGAAGCTGCGTGAGTGGAACAAGGAACTTACTCAGGCTCGCGAGAACCTGAAGATTGATAAGTCCTTCATCTCCCGTTCCGTAAACGAAGGCTTCTCCGGCGGCGAAAAGAAGCGCCACGAGGTTATGCAGCTGGATATCCTCAAGCCCAAGTTCGCAGTGATGGACGAGACAGACTCCGGTCTGGACGTTGACGCCTTGCGCATTGTGTCTGAAGGAATCAACAGCTACCAGAAGGAAACCAATGGTGGCATCTTGATGATTACCCACTACAAGCGCATTTTGAACTACGTAAAGCCGGACTTCGTCCACGTCTTTGCTGATGGCCAAGTCATCAAGACCGGCGGCGCTGAATTGGCAGACCAGCTCGAGTCTGACGGCTACGACCAGTTCCTCAAGTAAGGACCGACCACTGGCCGGTCACCCGCGACTATCCAAAGAAGAGTCATGTCTGGATTTGATGTAAACGCAATTAGGGAGCAGTTCCCGATTCTCCAGCGCACCGTCCGAGGCGATAAGCCTCTGGTGTATCTGGATTCAGGCGCTACCTCCCAGCGCCCGCTGCCGGTGTGGAAGGCGGAAGAGGAGTTTGTGTTGCACACCAACGCTCCTGTCCACCGTGGTTCCTATCAGCTGGCGGAAGAGGCCGACGATGCCTACGAGTCTGCACGGCAAGCTATCGCCGCATTCGTAGGCGCGGACCGCGACGAAATCGCCTTTGCCAAAAACGCCACCGAGGCCCTGAACGAAGTTGCCTATGTGCTTAGCGACGAACGCGCGGGGGACCTCTACGTTGGCGAGGGCGATACCGTTGTGATCACCGAATTGGAACACCACGCCAACTTGGTGCCGTGGCAGGAGCTATGTGCTCGTACCGGCGCTACGTTGAAGTGGTACTCCGTGACCGAGGACGGCCGCATCGACCTCGATTCGCTTGAGCTCGATGATTCCGTCAAGGTCGTTGCGTTTACCCATCAGTCCAATGTGACCGGCGCTGTGGCAGACGTAGAGGAACTGGTGCGGCGCGCCCGCGCGGTTGACGCCATGGTGGTGCTCGACGCCTGCCAATCAGTACCGCATATGAAGGTAGATTTCCACGCTTTGGACGTGGACTTCGCGGCCTTTTCCGGACACAAGATGTGCGGTCCCAGCGGCGTTGGTGTGCTGTACGGCAAGGATGAGCTGCTCAAGAAGCTGCCGCCTTTCTTGACCGGTGGCTCCATGATTGAGGTTGTCAAGATGGAAGAGACGACCTTTGCCGAGCCACCTACGCGCTTTGAGGCGGGCACGCAGATGACCAGCCAGGTGGTTGGTCTCGGCGCTGCAGTGAAGTTCTTGGAGGAAGTGGGCATGGACAATATCCATGCGCACGAAAAGAATCTCACCGAGCGCGCATTGCGCCAGCTGAGGGACATCCCGGGTCTGCGCATCATCGGCCCAGATACCACTGAAGATCGCGGCGGCGCCATCTCCTTTACCGTGGAGGGCGTCCACCCGCACGACTTGGGCCAGGTCCTCGATGACCACGGCGTGTCCATCCGCGTTGGTCACCACTGCGCATGGCCATTGCATCGCGCCTGCGGCGCGCAGTCTACCGCCCGTGCTAGCTTCTACCTCTATAACACCGAGGAAGAAGTAGATAAGCTGGTGGACGCAATCAAGGCTGCCCGTGAATTCTTTGGAGTTGCCTCATGAACCTAGATTCGATGTACCAGGACGTCATCCTGGATCACTATAAAAACCCCCAGCATGCCGGTCTCAGGGAGCCATATCAGGCTGAGGTTCACCACGTGAATCCCTCCTGCGGCGATGAGCTGACTCTGCGCGTGCGCCTTTCGGATGACGGCAAGACCGTAGAGGACGTCTCTTATGACGCGGAAGGCTGCTCTATTTCGCAGGCTTCTACTTCGGTTATGGCTGAAGAAATCGTTGGACTGCCGCTAGCAGAAGCCAATGAGAAGCTGGCCGAGTTTGAAAAGATGATTACCTCTCGCGGACAAGAAGAAGGCGATGAAGACCTTATTGGTGATGGCGTTGCCTTCGCCGGCGTATCCCAGTATCCGGCGCGCGTAAAGTGCGCGCTTCTCGGGTGGAAGGCTTTCCAGGCTGCTTCTGCCGATGCACTAAATGAAGTGGAGAACTAGATGACCGAACCCGTAGATCCTTATCAGAACGAGAATTCTTCTTTCTCCGGCAGCGGCGAGCGTCCGGAGCAGACCGAAGAGCAGATTTCTAAGGCCTTTGACGTCACTGAGTTTATGCGTGATGTCATTGACCCTGAGCTCGGCATCAACGTCGTGGACTTGGGCCTTGTCTATGACCTCTGGTTTGAAGAAGACAATGGCAAGGAGATCGTCATGATCAACATGACGCTGACCTCGCCGGCCTGCCCGCTGACCGATGTCATTGCGGAGCAGGTGGAAGATATCGTCAAGGCCAATAAGTTGGCTGATGCCGTGCGTATCAATTGGGTATGGATGCCGCCATGGGGCCCGCAGATGATTACTGAGGAGGGCCGGGAGCAGCTTCAGGCCCTCGGCTTCGCGGTCTAAGAACGCGCAAACCTAAACGCCCTCAGCAGCCTCTTTCCTCGATTAGGAAATCGACTGCTGAGGGCGTTAGTGCGTCTTAGCGTCGGCAACGTCAATTGCTAGACTGTTTCTTCGTGATTGTAACCAATGATTTCGAAGTCAGGGTAGGAGCGCGTACGCTTCTCGACGCCCCCGGGCAGCACCTGCGGGTACAACCCGGCGACCGTATCGGCCTCATCGGCCGCAACGGCGCAGGCAAGACGACGACTATGCGCATTTTGGCAGGAGAGACGGAGCCCTATGGTGGCTCTGTAACTCGTTCGGGCCCCATTGGTTATTTGCCCCAGGATTCCCGCGAAGGAAATATCGAGCAGACCGCGCGCGAGCGCGTTCTTTCCGCACGCGGATTGGATGATCTCAAGCGCCGCATGGCGAAGCAACAAGAGCTCATGGAAACGGCCACGGATGATAAATTCCGAGACAAAGCCATCCGCAAGTATTCCCGCTTGGAGGAGCAGTTTGAGTCCCTGGGAGGCTATGAAGCTGATTCCGAGTGCGCGCAGATCTGCGATAACTTAGGCTTGCCGCAGCGGGTACTAGACCAGCAGCTCAAGACCCTCTCTGGTGGCCAGCGCCGCCGTGTGGAGTTGGCGCAAATCCTCTTTGCCGCAACTGAAGGATCGGGTAAATCCCAGACCACGCTGCTCCTGGATGAGCCGACCAACCACCTGGACGCAGATTCTATTACGTGGCTGCGCCAATTCCTGTCCAAGCATGAGGGCGGGCTCATTATGATTTCTCACGACGTCGAGCTGCTCGAGGCCGTGTGCAATAAGGTGTGGTTCCTTGATGCGGTCCGCGGCGAGGCGGATGTGTACAACATGGGGTATAAGAAATACCTCGATGCTCGTGCAACCGATGAAGCGCGGCGTCGCCGAGAGCGGGCCAATGCGGAAAAGAAAGCCTCCGCGTTACAAAAGCAGGCAGCTAAGTTGGGCGCGAAGGCAACCAAGGCCGCTGCAGCTAAGCAGATGCTCCACCGCGCTGAGCGCATGATGAGCGAGCTTGATGAGGTCCGTGTGGCCGATAAGGTAGCCAATATTAAGTTCCCTGAACCAGCGCCCTGCGGAAAGACACCCATGAATGCCAAGGGCCTGACCAAAATGTACGGGTCCCTAGAGGTCTTCGTCGGGGTGGATTTGGCCATCGATAAGGGTTCGAGAGTAGTGGTTTTGGGCTATAACGGCGCGGGTAAAACTACGCTGTTGAAGTTGCTGGCCGGGGTGGAGCGAACCGATGGCGAAGGCGGCATCGTCAGTGGCCACGGCCTGCGTATTGGCTATTTTGCGCAGGAACATGACACCATCGACCCGGATAAGTCCGTGTGGCAAAACACCATTGACGCGTGTCCGGACGCGGATCAACAGGAATTGCGGAGCCTGCTTGGCGCCTTCATGTTCTCCGGCGAAAAGTTGGAACAGCCGGCGGGCACTCTCTCTGGCGGTGAGAAGACGCGCTTGGCACTCGCCGCCCTAGTCTCCAGCCGTGCGAACGTGCTGCTTTTGGATGAGCCGACCAATAACCTGGATCCGATTTCGCGCGAGCAGGTACTCGATGCGCTAAAAACCTATACGGGCGCCGTGGTTCTGGTCACACACGATCCAGGCGCGGTCAAGGCTTTGGATCCCGAACGCGTAATCATCATGCCAGATGGCGACGAGGACTTGTGGTCCGATGACTACATGGAGATCGTGGAGATAGCTTAGGAAAATATGAAGACGCTACTGGAGAGGATGCCTGCCTGGTGGGAGAAGTTTTGGCTAATCCCTGCAGTGGCGGTGGCCCTTGCCGCCGTCGGCGCGGAATTGCTGATCGCGATCGGTAGCAACTTCCGCGTGGCAGCCACGCCCTTTTATGATGGCAGCGCCGATAGTGCCCAAGGGATTCTAAGCGCGGTAGCAACCTCGTCGCTATCCCTTGCTGGCACCGTTTTCTTCATTACGCTGACCGCACTTTCTGGTGTTGTCACAGTGATGGGGCCGCGCCTGCTACATGAGTTTTTAAAGGATCGCTCTATACAATCTACCCTGGCGATCTATCTTGCAACCTTCATTTTTGCCCTTCTTTCTTTGCGCGCGGTGCAAACGGGCGGTAGTGGGGAAGAAGAATATGTTCCTTCCTTGAACGTTGCCGTCACGGTGCTGCTGGCCATCGCCTGTGTAGTCTTCCTCATTTATTTCATTGTTCATATCGCCCAATCGATCAGCATGTCTCACGTAGTTCACGTGGTGGCCCAAGACGTAGAGGACCACATGCGCCGGCTCATCCGGCGGGGCGAGGAGGAAAAGGCAGCCAAGGCTCCAGGGACAGAATTTTACGTGGATGCGGAAAAGCGGCGCAGCAGTGGAACTGGCTACCTGAAGTTCGTCGACTATGACGCCATCGCGCAGGCAGCGGCACGGGAGAATTGTGCAGTGCACCTCGGCGTGGCGCCGGGTGACTTGGTACTGGAGGGCGAGGTCATCGCGCACGGCGTGCCGCGCCTGCCGGAAAATGTTGAGCGCCACATCGTGCTCACACAGCACCGCGAGAATGCCTCAGCCCACGACCCTCGCTTTACCGCCCGGCACCTGGCGGAGATTGCTGCCCGCGCTTTGAGTACTGGTGTCAATGATCCGTATACGGTCATCGATATCATTGACCGCTTTACCCAGATCCTCACCGTGATCGGGGATAAGCGGCTTCCGCAGGGCATTGTGCACGTTGACGGTGAGTTTCGGCTCGATTACCAAACGTTCAGCTATGAAGAAATCGTGGAGGCGATGTTCACGCAGATTCGGCGCGACGCCGCCGATAACGCGGAGATTTACCTCAGCTTGCTGGATAACCTGGCCAAGGTCGTGGCCCTTTTGCGCACTGCTGAGCGCCGGAGCGTGCTTGCCGACGCCGCCCGAGCCATCTACTCCGATGCCCGCCGCCAAGTTGGCGGCGAGGTGGAATTAAAGCAGCTGGAATCTTCCTACCAGCATTTCCAGGACAACCTAGCCGAAAGGGCGGAGTCGGAGAAACCCGGCGAGGAGCGCGCGGCAGACTAGGCCGCGGCGCGTTTGCCACGGGCCTTAGTTGCGGAATCCGTGTACCGGAGCGGGGATGAAACCGCCGCGGTTAATGAACTGCGCGTTGCCCACTTCATTGACTGGGATAACGGGTGCGTAGCCGAGAAGGCCACCGAAGCTAACCTCGTCGCCTACCTGGGCGCCTGGAACCGGGATGACGCGCACAGCGGTGGTCTTATGGTTCATCACGCCAATGGCGGCCTCATCGGCGATCATGCCCGAGATTGTCGCGGCCGAGGTATCGCCTGGCAGTGCAATCATATCGAAACCCACCGAGCAGATAGCGGTCATAGCCTCTAGCTTGTCCATGGAAATGGAACCGGACCTGACCGCATCGATCATTCCCTTGTCTTCGGAGACCGGAATGAAGGAACCGGACAATCCACCGACGCGGGAACAAGCCATCATGCCGCCCTTCTTTACGGCGTCGTTAAGCAAAGCCAATGCAGCGGTAGTACCGTGCGTGCCCACTTGGTCTAGGCCCATGTGCTCAAGGATATGGGCAACCGAATCGCCCAATTCAGCGGTAGGGGCAAGCGAGAGGTCGATGATGCCGAAGGGAACGCCAAGGCGTTCAGAGGCCATGGTGCCCACCAGCTGTCCGGCGCGAGTGATCTTGAATGCTGCCTTCTTTACCTCTTCTGCGACCTGGTCCAAGCTGGCGCCCTCGAGAGAACCCAAGGCGCGGTCAACGACTCCCGGGCCAGAAACACCCACGGAGACCACACAATCGGGCTCCTCAATGCCGTGGAAGGCACCAGCCATGAATGGGTTATCGCCCACGGAGTTGGCAAAGACCACCAATTTTGCGCAGGCAATAGCGGAATCGTCCTTGCTAAGCTCGGCGGCTTCCTTGATGACCTCACCCATCTTCTTTGCCGCATCCATATTGATGCCGGCACGGGAGCTGGCGATATTTACGGAGGAACAGACGACATCCGTTGTAGCCAGCGCCTCAGGAATGGAGCTAATGAGCTTCTGCTCCGCGGTGGTAGCGCCCTTTTCAACTAAGGCAGAGTAGCCGCCCACGAAGTTGACGCCAACCTCTTTGGCTGCCTTGTCCAGTGCCTTTGCTGCATCAACGGGGTTTCCTTCGACGCCGGCCACCACCAAGGAAATGGGGGTGACGGAAATGCGCTTATTCACGATGGGGATGCCGAGCTCGCCCTCGATGCCTTCGCATACCTCAACAAGCCGTCCTGCCTGTTGCGTGACGCGGTCATAGATGGCCTGGCAAGTAGCTTCCATGGTGGAGCGGGTGCATCCCAGGAGCGAGATGCCCATGGTTACGGTGCGAATATCGAGACGATAGTTCTCAATCATCTCGATGGTGTCCAAAATATTGGTGGTATTAAAACGGGTGCTCATATTAAATTTCATTCATGGCGGTGAAGAGGTCTTCGGACTGAATGCGGATGGACTGGTGCTTTTGCTCCGCCACGGGGCGCATTTTCTCCTTGATGGTCTGGATGGAGACCTTATCGGCATCAAATTCGACGCGCAGGATCATGGTGAAGTACCCGCCCATGAGTGTCTGAGAGACGTCGATGACGTTGATATCGAGTTCTGCAAGGGTAGTGGTCACCGCGGCGATGATTCCGGTGCTATCGGCGCCGGTGACGGTCATAATGGCATACATGCGTGCAATTCTAACCGCTTGGTGGCCAAGCCGCGGTGATTTTCCTGCGCCGTAAAACCGGCGCCTCAGCAAAGAAGCCGTCTGCGCGTAGGCGGCAACATTGTTACGGTGGGGAGGCATGGCTGATAAGAAGAAGATTTTGTACATCGGTGGACACGGCAAAGTCGGCCTTCTAACCGCCCCAAAGTTGGTGGACGCCGGCCACGAGGTTCATTCCCTTATCCGTAACCCTGAGCAGAAGCCCGAGATTGAAAAGCTCGGTGCAACCCCAGTTGTGGCGGATATTACCGAGCAAACCGTGGAGCAGTGGGCGGAGCTTCTCACCGCTTATGATGCCGTTGTCTGGGGTGCCGGCAACGGCGGCCGTGGTGGGGCAGACCTTACCTGGGCTGTGGACCGCGACGGTGCCCTCGCCACCCTCGATGCTATGGACAAGCTCCAGCAGGAGGACAAGAACCTGCCCGCCTACGTCATGATTTCCTATATTGGTTCCCAGGAAGCAACCACGGATCCTGCCGATGAGAAGTGGTATGCCTACGTCGAGTCCAAGAAGGAAGTAGATAACCGGCTTGTGCAGGCCGATTATCCGCACCTCATCCTCAAACCAGCGATGCTGACCGAGGAGCCGGCTAAGGGGCTAGAGCAGATTGAAGATACGATGCTGAAGGAGTCCCTGACTTCTTCGCGCGAACTCGTTGCGGAAGTCATCGTCGAAGCCCTTGGCCGCGAAACCCTGCCGGAATCCCCGCTTGCCTTCATTGATGGCGAAAATCCGGTGGGCTCCGTCAAATAAAAGCTAAACTGGCGGGCATTATGACTGTCTCGCGTCCAGCTGTACTCATTGATTGTGACCCCGGCATAGACGATTGCCTCGCCCTGGTGTACTTGGCGGGGTTGCATCATGCCGGGGAAATTGAGCTGGTGGGCGTTACCACCACGGCCGGCAACGTGGAGGCGTTCCAGACTGCGGCCAACGCTCGCTGGATTCTGGACCTCTGCTCGCTTGCCGACGTCCCCGTTGCCCCCGGCCAGCCCGGGCCACTTAAGGTAGATCTCACCACAACTCCTGAGACCCATGGTCCGACGGGATTGGGCTACGCTACCGCGCCCGAGACTGCCGCCGCTGCCGTCACCGCGGCGGGTGACCGTGATTGGCGGCAGATGTGGGTCGAAGCATTAGAAGCCCATGCCGATCTGCAACTTATTGTGACCGGACCGGTTACTAATCTCGCCGCATTTGAAGAAACCCATAGCCCAGCTGCCGCTCAGTTTGGCGCCATTTCCATCATGGGTGGCGCGGTCAATTACCGCGGAAATACCACCCCGACCGCAGAATGGAATTTCTGGGTTGACCCGCACGCCGCTGCACAGCACTTTCATGCAGCTGCCGCGAATGTCCTCACCACATTGTGTTCCCTCGAAGTAACGGAACAGTTTCTCATTACTCCGCAGCGCTTGGAAGAAATCATGGAAGTTTTGGGTGAGCACCCCGTGACACAAATCCTCCCCGAGGCGCTGCGTTTCTATTTCGAATTCCATAAGGCGCAAGGGGAGGGCTATCAGGCCCAAATCCACGACCTTTTGACCTGCATGATTGCTCTAGGAAAGGTCGACTACGCGGCGACTGAGACCACCATGGATGTGGAAGCACAATCACCTCTGCTGCGAGGAACGAGCGTTGCGGATCTGCGCGACCATTGGGGCCGAGCCGACAATGCGTGCCTTGTAACAAGTGCCGATATCGAGGCCGCGCACCAAGAATTCGCGCGGGGATGTGCACTATTAGCTTCGCACTAGTGGCTTTTGTCCAACAGAACCTTTACTATTATCCGCGGCGCATGTACCGTACGGGTTCTCTTTCCGAGGTGACATAGGAAAGCAGCACCGTCCGGGGTCGGCGTTTACTCTGCCCTTTTTTCTTCCTTTGGATTTGGACTTTTACCGTGTCACAACTTTCTCTCAGCCCCGCCCGCAGGGCTATGGTGTTCGCGGGTGCGCTTATCGTTGCCGCAACCTGGATCTACCTCGTACTTTTACGCCCTACCGACTGGGAATCAGTAGCTGGATCCAGCGAAGCGCTTTTTACCCTCGCCGGATACCTGATTGGCGCCGCGCTTCTTCTCGCGGGCACCGTACCAGCCCTGCCAGCGCGCACCATTGCCATCATCCCGGTAGCACTAGTGCTCAATATTGTCGTGGGCGAAATTATCGGGAGTATCGGTGTTCCCCTTTATATTGATTCTGTGGGAACTATCTTGGTAGCCGCGCTCGCCGGCCCCATTGCCGGCTTGGCTACCGGAACGCTGTCTTCCGTCGTATGGGGACTGCTTAACCCCGCCGCCTTGCCCTTCGCTGCGGTGTCTGCCGCCACCGGGTTCCTGTCCGGAGTTCTAATCAAAAAGGGAGCGTTCACCAAGGTGTGGTGGGTCATCCTCAGCGGCGCTATCATCGGCATCATTTCCGGCATGCTCGCCGCTCCGGTGGCTGCCTTTGTCTATGGCGGCACTGCAGGCCTTGGCACAGGTGCGGTTGTCTCGCTCTTCCGCGAGCTGGGAAATTCCCTCATCGCCTCGGTTACCCTGCAGTCGTTCATCTCAGATCCCCTGGACAAGGCGCTAGTTTTCCTCATCGTCTGGGCCGCGGTGAAGGCATTGCCGCAACGCACCCGTGAATCGCTGCAGCCACGCTGATGAGCCGCCTACATCCTGCCACCGTGGTCACCATTGCGGCCTGCGGCTGGATTCTCACTCTGGCACTAAATACCCCGGCGGCGTCGGCAAGCGTGCTACTCATCGCCCTTATTTGTGGTACCGCGTCTACGCGCAACGCTTCCGTGGCCTTGACTACGGTTGCGCTAAGCGCTCCAGCCGCCCTTTCCATGCTGGTCATTCATGCCCCCTACGGTGAGACCCCAGTAGCGCCCTTGCTCACTGCCGACGGCCTGGCACTCGCCGGCAGCCTCACACTCCGCTTCTGTGCGCTCATGGCCTGCTTCATCGCAGCGATGGCGGCGCTGCGCATCGCGGATATCGCCAAATGGCTGCAAATCTCCCGTGCCGGACACAAGGTGGCGTATGTGGTTGGGTCCTCCCTACAGACCCTGCCACAAGGTGCGCACGCCTGGCGCTGCGTCCGCGACGCCAACCAATTAGCTGGAATCACCATAACCTGGCGCAGTACTATCTCTCGTGTCATTATTCCCGTAATCGCTCGCCTCCTCATCCAAGGAACTCAACGCGGCCAGGCCCTGGCCGCCATCGGGTTCGACCAGGAAGGGCAACGCAGTTTGTTGCGACCCGTTGCCGATTCGAGGCTCTCCCGAGTCTTACGCCTCCTTATTCCGCTAGTGTGCCTTGCGGTGGTGATTATTAGATGGATCTAGACCAGCTTCGGCCCACCCCTGGGACGATAGTGCAGGTAGTCGTCGAGCCTGATAAAGCAGTAGAAGATATTGCGGCGCAGCTAGCAAAATCCCTGTCCACCGCAGCAATCATCGGCACGGATGCTTCCGCACAAATAAGTTTCCTACGCGCGACCTGCATTGAAGAAGTAGTACTAGGCCTGGAACACGCGGGTGTGCCTGCGGAGGAGATGCAAGTCCGCGGGCAGCATATGCTTCGCGCAGTGGGTCTTTCTTCCTACAGTGAACATAACCCTGCGCAGCTGTCTGGAGGACAAACTCGCAGGTTAGCCGCAGCTTGTGTAGCCATCTGCAAGCCCGCGATCATGATCATTTGTGAACCCGCAGCTGGTCTCGACTCAGAGTCGCGCGCACAAGTGGTTAACCTTTTGCAGGCAATGCCGCATACCTGCGTTATTGCCGTATCGAGCACTACTTGGCCGGAGCTGGGCGGAGAAATCATAGGAGCTGAACCACGCGTAGCACCCCTTGAGCTGCCGCGGATATATACGCGCGGACAGCAGGGGAGCATAGGCCCGCTAACTGCCCGGCGAGGACCAAAGAAGAAGAAATGGTGGCAGTTCTCCCAGCCCACCGGAACGACCTTTAGCGTCGGTCCCGTAGAAATCCCCACCGTGGAAGCCGGGGTGACGTGGTTGCGCGGTGATAATGGCAGCGGTAAAACGTCGCTCTTGCGCGCCGCCGCCGGGCTTGATGGCGCGGGAGTTGTACGAAATCTTCCCGCTCTCGCTATGCAGTCGCCGTTTGACCAGGCGGCCTTTTCCACGGTAGAGGAATTTGTGCCCAATGAAACATTGCGCAATCTGCTGGGATTAAAACCTGCTGATCATCCCCTAGATTTATCATCGTCGCGCCTGCGGCTTGCGCAAGTTGCTCACGTCATTGGGCAGCACCGCCAGAAAGTACTGCTCGACGAGCCAGATACCTTGCTTTCTGCCGCGGACCGATGGCTCATGCACCAGCTAATCCACTACGGCCTACAGTCCGGAAGTGCCTTAGTGGTTACCTGCCATGATCCTCAGTTTGTGGCGGAAATATCAACCTACGCCGATGTCACGGAGGAGAAATTGCCGCCACCGCGCCGCTGAGCACAGGCGAAAGCTCCCGGCTACAGCCCGCTTCAAGTAACAAGCAACCGGGAGCTGCATTGGGGTGGGGAGGGGCGAGATTAATCCAGGTTGGCTTGACCGCCGCGGATGGATTGCTCTACTAAGTCAAGGACTTTTTCCAGCTCTGCGGTCTCGCCCAAGGCGAGCCGGTTGATGAACCCATCCATAAACACCTCTAGATAGATAGCCAAGGTGTCGATGTCGACGTCATCACGCAGGCGGCCCTTGTCCGCATTGGACGCCAAACGGGCGCGCACGGCCTCGCCACGAACCGACTGGTTTTCCTTCCATCTAGCGGCGAAGGAAGGATCGGTACGAAGGAGAGAAGTGATTTCCAAGCGAGTGGCTAACCAATCGTGACGCTCAGGATGCTGGAGCATCTCACGCATAACTTCAACCAAGCCATTATGAGCTACGACTTCTGCCTGACGGGCGGCATCTTCTTGCGCCAAGGCAAGAAAGAGAGACTCTTTATCACCGAAGTGGTGGAAGATTGCGCCACGAGATTTGCCCGTTGCCTGTTCTAGTAGACGAACTGTAGCTCCCTCGTACCCGTGCTCTGCAAAACACCGGCGAGCGCCTACGAGAATGTCGTGCCGACGGCGGCTGAGTTCAGATTCGCTGACGATGGGCATAGTAGGCAAATCTCCTTAATGGGGAACGTCTATAGAATAATAAATCAGTAATTTTGAATAAGAATAAAAAATAAGCGACGAAACGCGGGGCCGCAGCGCCCTCCACTGGGGAGTGCGGTGCAACCCCGCGTTATCGACTGAAGCTAGGTCCTTAGCTCCTTCAGGTGGGCATAAGGATTGTGCGAAAAGCGCCTAGCTCTTGACCATTTGGCGCAGAACGTACTGCAGGATGCCGCCGTGGCGGAAGTAGTCAGCCTCACCCGGGGTGTCGATGCGGACGTCAGCGTCAAACTCGACGGTCTCGCCGGACTCCTTGGTGGCGGTGACGTGGACGGTCTTGGGGATGGAGCCTTCATTGAAGGCGGTGATGCCCTCAATATCGAAGGTTTCAGTACCGTCCAAGCCCAAGGACTCGTGGGACTCACCCTGTGGGAACTGCAGTGGGATAACGCCCATGCCGATCAGGTTGGAGCGGTGAATGCGCTCGAAGGACTCAGTGATTACAGCCTTGACGCCGAGCAGGTTGGTGCCCTTTGCAGCCCAGTCACGGGAGGAACCGGTGCCGTACTCCTTACCAGCGATGACTACCAGTGGAATGCCGGCTTCTTTGTAGTTCTGGCAAGCATCGAAGATGAAGGCCTGTGGGCCGCCTTCCTGAGTGAAGTCACGGGTGTAGCCACCGGTGACATCGACCAGCTGGTTTGCCAGGCGAATATTCGCAAAGGTACCGCGCATCATGACCTCGTGGTTACCACGGCGAGAGCCCAGGGAGTTGTAGTCCTTGCGTGCAACGCCGTTTTCATCGAGGTACTGCGCAGCCGGGGTGCCCGGCTTAATAGCGGAAGCAGGAGAGATGTGGTCGGTGGTGACGGAGTCACCCAGCTTCGCCAGAACGCGAGCGCCCTTGATGTCCTCAACCGGGTTTGGCTCGGTAGGCATGCCATCGAAGTAAGGAGCCTTGCGGATGTAGGTGGAATCCTCATCCCACTTGAAGGTCTCACCTTCCGGCACGTCCAGGTTGCGCCAAGCCTCGTCACCCTTAAAGACGTCGGCGTAGTCAGCCTCGTACATCTCGCGGGAGATAGCGGACTGAATGGTGTCCTCAATCTCCTGCGGGGATGGCCAGATGTCCTTCAGGTAGACATCGTTGCCTTCCTTATCCTGACCCAGGGGCTGTGCATCAAAGTCAAAGTCCATGGTGCCGGCAATGGCGTAGGCGATGACCATGATTGGGGAGGCCAAGTAGTTCATCTTGACGTCCGGGGAGATGCGACCCTCGAAGTTGCGGTTACCGGAAAGAACCGCGGTGGCAGCAAGGTCATTCTCATTGATAGCTGCAGATACCTCATCCGGCAATGGGCCGGAGTTACCGATACAGGTGGTGCAACCGAAGCCGGAGAGGTAGAAGCCCATTGCCTCGAGGTCCTTCCAGAGGTCTGCACGCTGGAAGTAACCATCAACTACCTGGGAACCAGGTGCGCAGATGGTCTTAACCCACGGCTTGGACTGGAGGCCCTTTTCTGCTGCCTTGCGGGCAATAAGACCTGCGCCCACCATCACGGATGGGTTGGAGGTATTGGTGCAGGAGGTGATGGAGGCGATAGCGACCATGCCGTGGTCCAAGGTGAACTCGCCACCGTTTTGGGACTCAACGGTAATTGGGTTGGAATGACGGCCCTTTGCGCCAATAGCGGAGGACTCGCCGTGGCCCTCGCGAGCTTTGTTCAAACCGCCGGTGACGTCCTCCAATTCCGGAGCGCCTCCCTCTGCGGACATGCGCTTTGCCTCAACAGAGGTTTCGTCGACGCAAACTTCGTCGGTGGTGTAGTTGGACAAATCCTTGCGGAACTGCTCCTTGGCTTCGGTCAGCAGGATACGATCCTGCGGGCGCTTTGGGCCAGCAATAGAAGGAACAACGGTGGACAGATCCAGCTCGAGGTACTCGGAGTACTTTGCCTCCGGGGCATCCTCTTCCAGCCACATTCCCTGGGCCTTGGCGTATGCCTCAACGCGGTCAATCTGCTCCTGAGGGCGGCCGGTGAGCTCGAGGTACTTGGTGGTCTCCTCATCAATTGGGAAGATCGCCGCGGTGGAACCGAACTCAGGAGACATGTTGCCGATGGTGGCGCGGTTAGCCAGTGGAACGGACTTGACGCCGTTGCCGTAGAACTCTACGAACTTCTGAACAACGCCGTGCTCGCGCAGCATCTCAGTAATGGTAAGTACAACGTCGGTTGCGGTAACACCGGTTGGAATCTCGCCCGTCAGCTTGAAGCCAACGACCTTCGGGATGAGCATGGATACCGGCTGGCCGAGCATCGCAGCCTCTGCCTCGATGCCGCCGACGCCCCAGCCCAGAATGCCCAGACCGTTTTCCATGGTGGTGTGGGAGTCGGTACCGATACAGGTATCTGGGTAAGCGAGGCCCTCGTTGTCGAATACAACGCGGGACAGGTACTCGATATTTACCTGGTGGACGATGCCGGTTCCCGGAGGTACAACGCGGAAGTTGGAGAAGTTCTCAGCACCCCAGCGAAGGAACTGGTAGCGCTCCTCGTTGCGCTGGTACTCAATTTCAACGTTCTTTTCCAGTGCATCGGTGGAGCCGAAGGCCTCAACGATGACGGAGTGGTCAATAACCATCTCAGCTGGGTTGAGCGGGTTGACCTGATCTGGAGTACCACCCAAGGCAGAGACCGCCTCACGCATGGTGGCAAGGTCAACAACGCAAGGAACGCCGGTGAAGTCCTGCATGAGGACGCGTGCTGGGGTGAACTGGATTTCGGTGTCTGGCTCCGCTTCCGGGTCCCAGTTTGCCAGGGCGTTGATGTGGTCCTTGGTTACGTTCTTGCCGTCCTCATTGCGCAGCAGGTTCTCTGCTAGCACCTTGAGGGAGTAAGGCAACTTCTCCAAGCCGGAGACGGTGTTGATGTCAAAGTAGTCATAAGACTTGCCGTTGACGTCAAGGGTCTTCTTGGCATCGAAGGAGTTCAAGCTTTCAGTCACAGGGAGCTCCATTCCTTGTTGATAAACAGTGTGTTCTGTTTGGTACTCGTCGTCTGTCGTCACTACGGGGCGGTGCTCTGCGCCGGCGGTCACTATTGTGACGGGACGCGACCATGGGGCCCGCAGCGTTGAAGGCGACAAAGAACGCGATGGTTCACCTAGATATTGTAGAGGCTAAAACCTTCGGTCGCTGCCATTGTAACAGTACAAGCGTTCTGTTTTCACCTTTTCGCAAAATCCGGCGAGTTGAGGGAGTGAGTTCCCTCAAGCTGCCCGTATCTTGGGGGAGTAGAAGTTTAGGGTCCTATATATAAGGAAAGGATTCGCATGGTTCCCGCAGGGGTAGATATATCTGACTTGGCGGATCAGCTCGAAGAGGATGGCGTGGCCTACACCGCCCCGGCGCTTAGTCACGATGTCTCCCTCAATGCGGATGTGAGCAACGGGTTGCGGGGCGGCGACGGCGTGGCCGTGGTCGATGTGATGGATGTTCGGGCACCCGACGTTCGTGATATTGCCCAAGAGCTTCAAGAAGCAACGGGCCTGAACACGGTCATTGTTCAGACCCCACAACATGTCTCTTCGGTTAGTGATACTTATAGTCGAGCCGACATTGAGTCGGTGCAGACGCAACTGGCGCCTGGACTTAACCAGGTGGACCTAGTAACTGAGTACTACGGGGGACTAGACCAAATCAGCTTTCCGGTGACCACGGTCGTGGGAACGGTGGCTGTGATTGCTGTGTTCGTCTTGATTAATTCTTTCATGGTGGCAAGCCGACACTAGCCTGAAGGGGCGTAAGTGAGCCCCCTGGGCATCAAAGGTGGGGGTGCCGCGAGGCAGAAATCAGGATTCGAAGTTTCAAGTATCGCCTCTTGAACAAGGGGGGTAGGTAAATAGGTTTGTTCGAGAAAGTTTCAGAGTAAAAGCTAAAACATTGCGAACCGGCCTTGGGTGCGGGGGAGGACACTTGCTTAATGATCTCTAGGGGTGAGCAAGGGGCACCAGGCGATGACGAACAAAATGCCGTCTCGATGATCTATCGGAGCGGTGGAATCAACTCAAGGTTGAATGACGTAACAGGGGGTCGTATCTGGTGGCGACGCGCTCTGGAGTGTCATTGAAAAGTGTGAGGAGGGCAGGGGAGGGGGCAAAGTAAACTCTTAGGGGTTGACTCGGGGTAGGGGAGTAGTCGGCCTGCTTCCATATCAACCAAAGGGGGACCGGTTTGAAAGGTGGACAATTGAATCAAGTAGTGATTAAAGTCACAATAACGGGTTGGTAACAAAATCATCGCAGGTTAGGTGCTCATGTTGAGTCATGTGAACCAACTTGACTCACGTGAATTGCGGGAAAATTGTGCGAAGCGGGCGTGTCGTGACGTAAGGTTCGGATGTCGACTCAGGGGACATTTCTTGCTTCCTGGGTTCATGGGCTTAGCCTTGACTGTCACGAGAGAACTCGCACGGGTATGTGGGGAAGCACGCCTCGAGCGAATGAGGAAACTTCGAGTGGCCGTTCTTGGGAGTCAATGAACCGGGCTCAATCGAACGTGATTGGGGACGCAGGTGAAGAACTTGAGCGATTGCAATGTTCGAAAAAATAAACATCAACCCACCTTCCGTTTATGAGGTGAGACGGGTTCATTAGAACTCCACCGTGTGGAAATTTTGGGGCGAATCTTTCAATCGGGCAGAGCGCAAAGCTCTTAACCGCGAAAGGGGCGCACGGATAGGTCCATAGGGTTTGGGTCTAGGAACGCCGAATCACTCCGCCAGGGCCAGTTTCGTGTGGCCTGTTCATGGTTTGTGGCTGCTTGCCCTCGACGGCTCAGGATTGTTGAAAGGCTAGACCTTTTAGCAAGGCCAGTCGGCGCCGCGGCGAGACATGCCAGAACCCGTAGAGCAGTTCTCACGGCGCTCAGTGCAATAGGACGTGATCGGGGCATGCGGAATCTTGGGTTGTAACACGCATCCTGGAGCGTATGTTGCCAATATCGCGAACGAGTAAGTGGACTTCGCAGTCGTGGGAATTTTTGCTGTGAACAATGGATATGTGTAGACCTTTTGGTCTTGCTTGTTGATTTTGGACGAGTAGACCTTTAGTCAATCCAGCTGGAACTTTAGTCGTCTGATTTTCGCTGTTGTGGGGAAACAGTAGCGATTCAGGGCAGCCGGCTGGAGTGCGATAGAAGTCAGGTTTCCAGTCACCGCAAGAAGGTCCCTGGACTGTTGAGCGATCCGCCGAAAGAGCACGCCCGGAGTGAAGTCTTAGCCAATTGGGGCAGTCCATAATCATCTACCGCTCTAGTGTCTACGGGCGCTTGAGAAAAGCTTCGTGTATCTAATTTCATCATCTCGAAGCAATCTCCAGTTGCTCTATTCTGGCATGCGATAACGCCTGCGTTTGTGCGAATTGTGCAGGCGGGGAGCCCGGGCATTCCTATGTCCGGAAGCTGTTATGGGCGCTTCTTAAAGGAACTGTGTGGGTCCAATCTAGGAGTATTTCAGTGGCCACCATTCGCCTTCCGCGCATTCGACATGTTCGCGCTTTCCTTGCTGCAGTAGCAGGTACCGCAGCCGTATCAACACTTTCCACCGTTGCGCCAGCAGGCGCTGATGAATCACCAGCGTATAACGCTGGTGCAGTCCAGGCGCACGACTCAGAGCGCGCGGCAATTGACCGCGCGGTTACCAACGCCGATTCTCTACAGGGGGCTGTTGAGACCTCGCGTGAAGAGTTAAGTCGTGCGGAAGCTGATGTTGCTGGAGCCGAAAACCGAATCGCTCAGATCCACAGCCAAATAGAACAAGTAAGCGGCGAACCTGGGGCGAATGAGGAGTACCTTGCTAGCCTGCAAGGCGAGTTGGACCGAGCGAACAAGGATAAGCGAGATGCCGAGAATCGTGTGGTGCAACAGCGTCGAGAACTGGCGCAAAACGAAGCGCGACTGAACGCTACCCAAAGGTTTGCGGAGGCAACTTTTGCTCGCCAGCAGGGGGCGGAATCTCTAGCGGCGAATGGAAGCGGCTTTCAGCTCTCTGAACAGGACACCTTTGATTCCAAGCCAAATCAAGTTAATGAGCTTGACGAACAAGGGGATTCTGCTTCCGTCTTGGTCAACTCTGAGGACTTGACCGATCAGGACAAGTCAGAGACCTTTACTGATGAAGTGGTCGGGGAGGGCTCCCCGCAGGCTCCTTCTGTCCCGGACGCATCCAACAATCTGGAAGACCGAGGGGCTGTCAACCAAGGGGGTACTACTCCTGAAGCTGAATTTGGAAACGCCCTCAATCAGGGTGCTACCCCAACGTTCCAGAACGTCGACTTTGCAACTGGATCCTCTGTAAATGATGCGCTCGGACTTGCGAATGATATCGCCGCGGCAGTTGACGAGGACGATGTGCGCACCCTGATGCAAGGCTCATCTGACTTGCTTGGATTGGGGAGCCCGAATACTGCACCTGCTGCGAGCGCTGACGCTCCTGAAGTAGATGAGGTAACGGAGTCCGAGGGAGCCATTACAGGTGCAGATGCTGGGCGCGATACTCAGATTGAAGCCGTTATTGCTCGTGCCGAGTCTCAGGTGGGCGTCCCTTATGTTTGGGGAGGCGGCGATAATAACGGTCCTACTGGCGGGCTTCGAGACGGCGGAGTGGCTGACTCTTTCGGTGATTTCAATCAATCGGGTTTCGATTGCTCGGGTCTCGTGAAGTACGCCTATGCGGCAGCTGGCCTGGATCTGCCTCACTACACTGGTGCACAGTATCAGCAGGGCAAGAAGGTCCCTCGCGACAACGCGAAGCGTGGTGACCTTATTTTCTACGGGCCTGGTGGCAACCAGCACGTAGCTATCTACCTAGGCGACGGCCAAATGATTGAAGCGCCGCAGTCTGGTCAGACTGTTTCAGTGGTTCCAGTTCGCTGGGGTGGCGCTACTCCCGACGTCGTGCGCCTTCTCTAATCTCCAACTTTTGGTTGGTATTGTTTAGGGCATGACTGACGCACAACAGAATGCCCAAAACTTCGACGCCCTCCTCGTCCTTTCTTTCGGTGGCCCGGAAGGAAACGAGGAGGTCGTTCCATTTTTGGAGAACGTTACCCGTGGCCGAGGCATTCCTCGCGAACGGCTTGAAGTAGTGGGCGAGCACTATTATCACTTCGGAGGCGTAAGTCCGCTCAATGCGCTCAACCGCGAAATTATCGATCATGTTGATAACGAGTTGAAAAGACGCGGACATAATCTACCGGTCTACTTTGGTAACCGAAATTGGCACCCTTTTGCCAGTGAGACTGTGGAGAAGATGTCTCAGGACGGGGTTCGCAAGGTAGCTGTCTTCGCAACTTCCGCATGGGGTGGGTACTCCGCGTGCCGGCAATATGACGAGGATATTCAACGCATGCGCGAGCATCTGGCGCAGCAGGGCCTGCCGGAGATTGAATTCACCAAGATTCGCCAGTTCTTTGATCATCCGAAATTTGTGGCCGAAATGGCCGCTGCCGTAACAGAGGTCTGGGATCAGGTTCCGGAAGATAAGGATGAAACTTCGCGCCTACTATTTACCGCCCATTCGGTTCCCGTTGCGCACGATAACGTAGGCGGCGCGGAAGGTGATAAGAACCTTTACTCCCGCCAGGTGGCAGAGGCAGCTAGGTTGGTGGCGTTGCAGGCAGGCATTTCTGATTATGATCTTGTCTGGCAGTCTCGCTCAGGCAATCCACGCACTCCGTGGCTAGAACCAGACATTGTTGACCACACCACGGATATCCACCGCAAGGAGGGCATCGACACGGTGGTGGTATGCCCAATTGGTTTCATCTCCGACCATATGGAGGTTATTTGGGACCTTGATTCGGAGCTACGAAAGGCAGCGGATGAAATGGGTGTCAAGGTCCTGCGCACCCGTACCGCAGGCCCGACCCCGCGCTTTGCGGAGATGGTGGTCGATCTTGTGGAAGAGTTGGAGGAGGGCCGCGACTGGGAGCTTAGTGGTCAGGTTACCGTCCAAGGATGCACGGTCAATGGCGCGCCATGTGCGGCGGGGTGTTGCGATATTTGGAACCGTTAACGCGCAAATTCTCCTAGGGCATAAGACACGCCCGTCATGCGGGCCTGGCGGATGTGGCGCCAGAGGCGGAGCAATTGCGGGTCGAGGCTGTGATCATTGATGCGGTCGGTAACCGTTTCGATGATTGCGGCTACTCGGTCGGCGCGGGCAAAAAGTTTGGCTGCGCGTGCCGGCGTCGATGGGGGAAGACCGGGCGTGTCATAGAAGTCGCTGAGTGTTCCCACGGTGAGACGAGGGTTGGGCAATGCTTCAGTGCTATATCCGGTTGAGGCGATGAGGTCCGCGGACTCATTAGTTGCTTGGGCGAGGAGGGCATCGGCTTCGCCGGGACTAAGCCAGGCTGGCGCAGGCAGCTGCTGCTTTTCGACGACCACTTGCCAGGCCGTATGGCTGTGGCGAATGTGGGGAATGAGAGCCAAGTTTCGCAAGGGATCATTGGTGCGAACTATGATTGCCCCGGCAGAACTTTGAACAGCTGCGTGATAGGACTCCGATCCTGCGGGTAAGGAAGGAGGCTCTCCTGGCCCGGAAAGCGCAAGGCGCACAATGGGCTCGGCGCCTCTACCGCGCTCGGCGGTAAGTTCGGCGGTCTCTGCGCGCAGTAGCGCCAGCACATCGGCGAACGGAGCTTCGTCCACGCCCTCCGGACGCCCGCCTAGTTCAGTGAGCGCATCCAATAAATCATCGGTGGATTCGTGTCCCCACAGCCATGACCCCAGCCAGACAGCAGTGTTTTGTAAAGGTGACCATACTTCGGCGCGCATATCCATGGCGAGCCAGTCTAGTAGATAGACTATCGGGCCATGAGTTTTGATCCTTATGGCGGAGACATTTTTGCTGGCCACTCGCGGTCGAAGCCGCGGCAATACCCTGAAGTACCTGCTGAGCCCGGAATGGTAGTAGAAGTGCGTGGCGATGATTTTGTAGGGGCTGTCATGGGGGTGGACAAAACCGTTTTCGGCGAGGTGGTACGCCTTGAGGATCGCCACGGGGTGGAGCGCGTCTTCAATCTGGTTAAGGGTGGTTTCTTGGTGGAGGGTAAGCCGGTGACGCTTACCCGGTACGTCGAAAAGCAGGCACCCCGTAAAACCAACTCTGGTTCGCGACGTGTTGAAAACGTGGAGGCCAAGGTCGCCGCGCCATCGCGCATTTGGGTTGAAGGCGTGCACGACGCCGCCATTGTGGAAAAGGTATGGGGCCACGACCTGCGCGTGGAAGGCGTAGTGGTGGAATACCTTGAAGGCCTAGACAACTTGGAAGAACGCCTGGCGGAATTTCAGCCCGGGCCTGGTCGCAGGGTCGGAGTTTTGGCGGATCACCTCGTCCAAGGTTCCAAGGAAACCCGGTTGACGGAAGCCGTGGGGGAGCATGTCCTAGTTACTGGACATCCATTCATCGATATTTGGGCAGCGGTGAAACCGCAGCGCGTTGGCTTGCGCGCATGGCCAGAAGTACCGTATGGCGAAGATTGGAAGACCGGCATTTGCCGCCGCGTGGGGTGGAGTGACCCGAAAGACGGGTGGCGACATGTATATAACGCCGTGCATTCTTTCCGCGATCTCGACTCCAGCCTGATTGGCGCGGTGGAGCGGCTCGTAGACTTCGTCACAACACCTGAATTGAGCAAGTCTGATTTGCTCTAGGGGTAGGTGAGGTTGGCGCGTTCAATCAGGTTGACGGCCAACTGCCATCCCGCCATTTCTGCGCTCCAGCCGGCCGCCTGAAGGCGCTGGGACATGGCTTGTTTGGAAATGCCTAACTCTTCGGCCGCTTCATTTTGGTTAAGTCCCGCGCGTACCAAAGAAGTAGCCTCGCGCCCCTCGATCGTGCGCTTGTGGAGTACGTATCCGAGCAGGGCAAAGGTGGCCGCAATATCGCTTGCCTCGGAAGCACGGCCGCGCTTATTGATCTTGGCGTAGACCTGCCCCATGCGTGCGGACTTCTTTAGTGCAGCGGTAGCTACCTGGCGCGCGCCTTCCTCGTCTTCTTGGTTGCCTGGGCTAATCCCGATGCCGATGGCCCAGTCGCCGTCGGCAAGCAGGGCCATGACCACGTCGCATACGGCCGTTGCTGAGTCAACTACGGCGCAGATATCTTCCACTCCAAGGACATGGAACTCGCCTACGCCGTTGAGGGTGGATAATGCCGATGCGGATCGCTGGACTAACTCTGCGCGGCGCACAGAGCGGCCGCGGTAGCGGGCGTGGACAGCAAGCACAGAAATCCTCCTTTAGGAACCAATTGCGAAATAGTCTACCGCTCGTACTTGACTTAGGGGCGAGTGGGCAGGCGTGAATCCACATACAGCCCGCCTATGCCGATCGCCGCAAAGATGACCATGGCGGCGACAATGCCGGGCGAGGTGCTGCCGGTGAGGGCATCACCGAAGAATACACCTAGGGCTGTAGTGGGGATGGAACCAAGAAGGGTGGCTAAAACGAAGTGGCTCGGCTTCACAGGGGTCAAAGCTGCAACATAATTTAGGAGACTAAAGGGAACGCCCGCCACCATGCGGAGGGAAGCGATGGCCAGCCAGCCACGCCGCTCTAGATGGGCGTTTATCTTGAACACTGCGGGGTGAGTTAGGTGCGGGCGGATCCAGTCGCCGAGGAGCTTGCGAACAATAAGAAGCGACAAGGCTGCTGACACGGTCAGGGCGCACAAGGATAAGGTGAGGCCCTTCCATGGGCCGAATAGAATTCCGGCGGTTACTGTCCAGACCGTCCGAGGAAACGGGAACTGGGTAAATATGACATAACCCAGAGCGAAAAGAGGTGGAAACCACACGCCGAGGCGAGCGGAGCATTCACGAAGTTGGGCCACATTTGGTACGTCGAAGAAATGAAACAAGACTATGACGGTGACGATGGCGGCGATAACAGTTATCCAGCGACGCACCGTCCAATGGAGGATTGACTCCCAAGCGGACTGGGCGAGCAAAAAGAGGAAGTGGCCGAAGCTGCGCGCCCAACTCAAAAGTGTGGTCATGGGGGCGATAGTAATCCTAATGAGAGTGCTGAATAGAAAAATCCGGCGGCTACCTTGAAGATAACCGCCGGACCGCTGTGCCCGAGGGGGGACTTGAACCCCCACGTCCGTTAATAGGACACTAGCACCTCAAGCTAGCGCGTCTGCCATTCCGCCACCCGGGCAGGGTGTTTATCAGCCCCTCGGCTGGGCACTCCGATACTGTATCCTGCTCTGGGCTTGCTTTACAAATCGCCAGCGCACGGTGTGAAAATCTTCCCGTTAAGGTAGAGAAGAAATACATCGTTGTAAGCCTGGGTGGACGGCGTGACCTGTGGGGGACTTTTCGTCGCGGCTTGGGGGTACACCACATCGACAGTAGCTTGTGAGGTGGGGTACAAAGGAGTCTATGACTACTTATGCAGATGACTCCCGCTTTCCAGGACCCGATCCCTATGCGGCGCTACGCGATGTTCCTTCCTTCGTTCTCTCCTCCACCGATGTGGTCGAAGGCGACGAGCTGCAAGAAAAGCTCCGGGCGCCAGAAAACGTTTCCCCTCAGCTTGCATGGTCCGGTTTGCCGGAAGGCACTAAGTCCCTGGCCGTAACCTGTTTCGACCCAGATGCGCCCACCGCTTCTGGTTTCTGGCACTGGGCGGCGTTCAATATCCCCGCTGAGGTAAGCGAGTTGCCTACCAATGCTGGTGCTGCAGAAGACCTGGGCATTGACGGCGTCATTAGCCTGCGCAATGATTCGGGTGAGCGAACTTACTATGGTGCTAACCCTCCTGCAGGTCACGCACCTCACCGCTACCTGTATGCAGTCCATGCAGTAGACGTGGAAAAGCTCGATATCGACCCAGATGCAACGCCGACTGTGCTCGGTTTCAACCTGCATTTCCACGCGCTAGGCCGTGCCATTTTGTGGGGCTGGTACGAGGCAAAGTAATGGCACGTAGCTCTAGTACATCGCAGGCGAGCCCACCAGCAACCCTGCGGGTTGGCGGTGCCTTCATGGTGGTTGCATTCGTGCTGGCTCTTTTCGCGTTAATCTCTGTCTTCACGGATGGCTGGGGAGCCGATTTCGCATGGACGTATTCGAAGGCAGCTATTGTTGCTGCTGCGTTCCTCGTCGGGGCCTTTAGCACCATGAGCAAGAGTCAGGCGGGAAGCCGCGCCCAGGTTTCAGCATTAGTGGCTGCGATCGTAGTCATCGCGGCGAGCCGCTTCTTACCCGGCGGAATTTTATTTACCCAAGCGCAATTTTGGGTGCTGTTCTACGCCGGTTTCGCAGTGCTGTGTGCACTTATTCTCCGGCGCAGCGCTATGGCACAAGCCTAGCCAGTGCCGTGTAGACAAAGAAAATCCGCCCGCCACCTGCCTAAAGCAGGGAAGGGAGGCAGACTATCTTCCTTAAACGAGAGTCTTCGATTGGGATTAATCCACGGGCTTCCACGGGAGGCCTGAGCCAACTGCCTGCGAAATATTGTGCAAGCCGTGGGCACGGATTTGGGCGGCAATGCCACGGTGGATATCGCGGATCCAATCCGGACCGCCGTAGATGAGGCCGGTGTAGCCTTGCAACAGGGAAGCGCCGGAAGTGATGCGTTCCCATGCCTGCTCCGGCGTGGAGATGCCCCCGACGGAGATGAGGGTGAGCTGGCCGCCAACTCGCTCATTGAGTCGGAGCAGTACCTCTAGGGAGCGCTCAGCTACCGGAGGGCCGGATACGCCACCGGCACCCATGTCTTTCACCTCGGCGGGTGGGGTCTTCAGGCCCTCACGGGAAATAGTGGTATTAGTCGCTACGATTCCGTCGAGGCCGAGTTCAAGGGCTAGGTCTGCCACTGCATCTACGTCGGCATCAGAAAGATCGGGAGCGATTTTCACCAACACTGGAACTGCGGTGCATTCTTGCACGGCAGAAAGAATGGGGCGCAGCGACTCCACTGCTTGCAGGTCGCGCAGGCCCGGGGTATTGGGCGAAGAAACATTGACTACCAAGAAATCTGCTAGGTCGCCTAATACGGACGCGGAGCGGCGGTAGTCTTCTACAGCATGCTCGGCAGGGGTTATTTTGGTCTTGCCAATATTGATGCCTATGACATCGCTGTAGCGGCGCTTGCGCAGGTTTTCTGCGGCAGCTGCTGCACCTTCATTGTTAAAGCCCATGCGGTTCAGGATGGCTTTATCTGCCTTGAGGCGGAAAAGGCGCGGAGCCGGGTTGCCGGGCTGTGGTTGGGCGGTGACGGTGCCCAACTCTGCAAAGCCAAAGCCAATCGGGGACCAAGTATCAGCCGCCGCGGCGTTCTTATCGAATCCGGCGGCAAGGCCCAGCGGACGGGGGAACTCGACGCCAAAGACCTCTTGGCGTAGCACCGGATCGTTGACCGGCAGTACCTTTGCCAGGGCCCGGTTGGCCGGCCCGGCCGCTTGGAGTCCGCTCAGGGCAGTGTTGATGATTCCGTGGATTCGCTCCGGGCTAAGCTGAAACATGCCACGCAACGCCACTTGGTAGGCCTGCGCGCGCAGTCGTTCGATAGTGCTGGGCATGGTGTTAAGACTCCTTCTTCAGGTGCGGTGTGTCCACAAACTGCAGGCCGTGGCCGGTGGCGGAGGCGGCGACGAAGGTGCCGTCGCCAAGCACGGCGATATTTTGTGCGTCTGGGACGGTGGGAATATCGCCGCGTAGCTTTGGAACGCCCTTATCTATGGCATAGGCGTGAGCCGTATTTGTGTCGGTGGCGCTGACCCACGCCAGATTGCGCTCTTTATCCCAGGCTACGCCCCATGGGGTGCCATCTACGTTGCCGTATTGGTGCAGGCGAACGACGTCATCGGAAGTGTAGATAGCCAATCGGCCGCCCTCGGTATCGGAGGCGAGGACAACGCCGTTGTCGCCCACCGCGATGCTCCCTACGCCCTGGCCTACGCGTAGGCGGCCGCCCGCGCGGTCATTAGTCCAATCCACGTTTTGAATGGTGGAATCCTCGCGGAGGATGCGTACCACCCCATCGTCACCCGTGGAATTGGGCACGGCCAGGAGCTGATCCGATCCGGCTTCGACCTCGATGTCGCCTTCGCGTTTGCCATCTTTATAGATGCCTACTGTGCTGGAATCGGCTGAGGTGGCGAAGACCTCGCCGCTGGATAGCTGGGTCGCAACGGTAACGGGAGTCTCTTCTTCCATACGGACCTCCTCGGGAGAATCGGGAGAGGAGGGATCGATGAGCAGGACCTTTTCTGGGCAGGCCAGTACGAAGCCTGAGGAAGATGAGCTGAGATCGCCGCACTCCGCGGAAATGTCTAAAGCAGTGGCCTTATTTTCAGCAAGCTCTTTCTGACTGCCAATGAGAAGCTGGTTCTTAGTGCGCACGGCGAGCACGTCAGCAAAGGCGGCAAGGTCCGTGATGTCCTCTTTGAGGTCTACGACGGTGCCCTCCGGGTCTGCCTTGACAGGGGAGGCCGCCGGGGTGGCGTTGCCCTTAACCGCGGTTTCTGGATCGGCCCCCACGCTCACTTCGGACTGGCAGGCGGCCAATGCGGTGGCGCTTAACGCCAGCAAACTGGAAAAGACAAGTGCGGTGCCGGATTGAGATTTCACGGCTACTAATCCTAACAGTGCGCGTTGTAAAAACCCGAAGCTTAGCGCGGCTGTAGGGTAAAGCAGGTGATTTCTAATACCGCTACTGACGCTGTTTCTTGGGCGCAGGTCATCGTTTTGTCGATCGTGCAGGGGCTGACCGAATTTCTTCCGGTCAGTTCTTCCGGTCACCTGCGCATTGTTTCCGAACTGTTTTGGGGCAAAGACGCCGGCGCTTCCTTTACCGCCGTTATTCAGCTGGGTACGGAGCTGGCCGTGCTGGTCTATTTCGCCCCTATGATTTGGCAGATTCTTTCCGGTTGGTTCCGCGGCTGGACCGATAAATCCTCTCGTGACCAAGACTGGCGCATGGGATGGATGGTCATCGTGGGCTCCATTCCCATTGGAATCATCGGCTACGCCTTCGAAGACGCAATCCGCGGTGCCCTGCGCAATTTGTGGATTACCGCCGCAATGCTGATCCTTTTCTCCTTTGTGTTCATCGCCGCAGAAAAGATTGGGAAAAAGGAGCGCGGTTTTGAGGAGTTGACCATGAAAGATGCCATCGTCATGGGGCTGTGCCAGTGCTTGGCGCTCATTCCGGGTGTTTCTCGATCCGGCGGCACCATCTCTGGTGGTTTGTTCCTGGGGCTGGACCGCGAAGTGGCCACGCGCTTTAGCTTCTTGCTTGCCATTCCGGCAGTGCTGGCTTCGGGGCTTTTCTCGCTTCCCGACGCCTTTTCTCCCGAAGCCGGCCAATCCGCCACCGGTCTCCAGCTCTTGGTCGGCACCGGTATTGCCTTTGCCTTGGGCTACGCCTCCATTGCCTGGTTGCTGAAGTTCGTGGGCAACCACTCCTTCTCGTGGTTTGCCGCTTACCGCATCCCCGTCGGTGTTCTCGTTATGATCCTATTGGTACTGGGAGTCCTGCAGCCGCTCTAAAGCACACCGCGTTAGTATGGTGGCTATGCATTCTTGGCCTATACCTTCTTTCCGCCCTGTGCCCGGTGAAGCGGCGCAGCTGCGCTTGTACGATTCCGCGAATCAAACCATCGCGCCCGTAGAGGTCGCCGGGGATACCGCCACCATCTACGTGTGTGGCATTACGCCCTATGACTCCACCCACTTGGGCCATGCCGCCACATATTTGACGTTTGACCTTATCTATCGTGCGTTCTTGGACGCTGGGAAGAAGGTCCACTACGTCCAAAACATTACTGACGTCGATGATCCTCTTTTTGAGCGCGCCGAACGCGACGGTGTGGACTGGCGAGAGCTCGGTACTTCTCAGATTGACCTTTTCCGCTCCGATATGGAGTTGCTCTCCGTCTTTCCGCCGCAGGACTATGTCGGCGCCATGGAGGCCGTCGATGAAATCGTGGAGATGGTCCAGAAGCTTCTTGACGTCGGTGCGGCCTATGTCGTAGACGACCCAGAGTACCCAGATATCTATGCCTCGATCGAGGCCACCGAGCAATTCGGCTACGAGTCCAACTATTCTGCCGAAGAGATGCAGACCTTCTTTGCTGAGCGTGGCGGCGATCCGGACCGCCCGGGTAAGAAGAACCCACTTGATGCACTCATCTGGCGCGCTCACCGCCAGGGCGAACCAGCCTGGGAGTCGCCATTTGGGCCTGGCCGCCCAGGTTGGCATATTGAGTGTTCCGCTATCGCCACCAATCGCCTGGGATCCACTTTTGATATCCAAGGTGGCGGCAGCGATCTTAAGTTCCCGCACCACGAGTTCTCCGCTGCTCATGCCGAGGCGGCCCTGGGCGTGGACCGCATGGCAAAATTCTATGTGCATACAGGCATGATCGGCCTCGACGGGGTCAAGATGTCTAAGTCCTTGGGCAACCTCGTCTTTGTCCACAAATTGGTAGAAGCGGGCGAGGAGCCTTCCGCTATCCGCTTGGGTGTCTTCGCTGGGCATTACCGCGACGAGCGCGACTGGTCGGATGAAGTGCTTGAAGAGGCAAAGCAACGTCTGTCCGCATGGCGGGAGGCAGTGGCTACGCCTGGCAGCTTGGCAGGGGCTCAGGGAGTCGTCGCCAAGCTGCGCGCAGCGATTGCCAATGACTTGGATACCTCGACGGCGCTAGCGGCTGTGGATGAGTGGTCACAGGCTAACCGTGGCGCAGACGAAGAAGGGGCAGCCGATTTGGTTCGCACCGCACTAAAATCACTTCTCGGCGTGCAGGTTTAGCCAAGATAAGGCAGTATCTACAGCATGAGCATTCGCGCCGATTTCCAGCCCACCGTAGATGAGTTCATAAATGACCTGAAGTCCTTCGCCACTGGCGATTACCTCAAGGAGGAGGAGAAGGAGTTCTGGGAAGCTCCGTTTGATGCCAGCGTCCTTCCGGAGCTGCGTGGTCACCTTGAGAATATGCTCGATGGGCTGGATGCCCTTCCGGACGATCCGGATGGCCCGCAACTGGTAGCCGTGTTGTCCAAAACTGTTCGCGCATTGGCCGATTTTAATCGTGCGCAGCACGATGCTGTCCTTGAGCCGGAAGAAAAGGAAGAGCTTTCTGAGCTTATCTACAACGCTTGTGCGGCAACTGGAGCAGACGACGAGGCTCTATCGCACATTCCGGAACTAGACTTTTAGTTCCTGCCTTCCCACCTTTTAAGCGCCGGCCCGCGGCATGTTCGCAGCTTGGCGCTTACTACTATGCCTTTAGTGCATAATCGGATCCACCATTCCGCCCTTTTTCAAGAGAAAGATAGTTTAATTCTCGTGCCGCACCCCGATGCCGTTTCTAGTCTGACTAAGCCCGCCGCCATTTTCTGGGACATGGATGGCACACTCACCAATTCGGAGCCACTCTGGGCGGAAGCAACGTTCTATCTCTCGGAGCTTTTGGGGAAGCGGCTGACGCCCACCCAGCGCCTTGCCACTATAGGGGCGACTTTTGAGAGGACTTTGGGTATCTGCGCAGATAATGCGGGGGTGACACTGCAGCCCGGTGACAGCGATCGATACCGAGCTCGGATGTTTGACTATGTCAAGGGGCTTTTCGCTCGAAAGCTGGAGATATTTCCCGGCATTCCTGCGTTGCTGGATGAGCTGAAAGTGGATGGGGTACCGATGATGGTGACAACTAATACCGAACGCAACGTCGCTGATGCCGCTATCAGCGCGTTGGGACGCCAATACTTCGTCGATACCATTTGCGGGGATGAAGTGCCGGCCGGGAAACCTGCTCCGGATATGTACCTCGAAGCGGCCCGCCGCATCGGAGCAAAGCCCGCGCAATGCTTGGTTTTTGAAGATTCCGCAACCGGAATGCGCGCCGCAGTTGATGCTGGCTGTGTGGTCATCGGCCTGCCAGAAGGTGACGAGGTGGAAGTTCCGCCGGAGGTTACCGAGCTTTCCCGGCTCCGTGATTCGCGGCACCTCGCGGGCGCTCAGGCCTGCGACGTTTATGAGTGGTTTAGCAAGATTTCAGCGCAGCAGTAGAACTTCAGAGTTTTACTACATTCTCTAACTACCTGTGGAACAATAGGTAGGCGTGAAGAACTTTGAGACTCTTTTTGCTGAATTGACCGAGAAAGCCGCCCAGCGCCCCGCGGGTTCCGGCACTGTGGCCGCATTGGATAAAGGCGAGCATCACATCGGCAAAAAGATCATTGAAGAAGCCGGAGAAGTGTGGATCGCCGCGGAGTATCAATCCGATGCTGAGCTAGCAGAAGAGATGTCGCAGCTGCTCTACTGGACTCAGGTCATGATGCTCAAGCGCGGGCTTACCCCAGAAGACATTTACAACTACCTCTAAGCAGGGCCCCACAGGACGGAAGGAACCGCATGATCAAGATTGCTGTACCGAACAAAGGCTCATTGTCAGAATCCGCGGTGGACATTCTTACAGAGGCCGGCTACAAGGGCCGTGGACATTCCAAAACCCTCAATGTGGTGGATCCGGATAACGGGGTTGAGTTCTTTTTCTTAAGGCCCAAAGATATCGCCATTTATGTCGCCCGCGGAGTGTTGGATCTGGGCATTACCGGTCGCGACCTAGCTCTCGATTCGAAGGCAAGCTTTGACGAGGTTCTGCCATTAGGGTTTGGAGGGTCTACATTCCGCTATGCAGCCCCGCAGGGGGAGGAGTGGGATATCTCTCACCTGGAGGGGCGTCGAATTGCGACCTCTTACCCCAATCTTGTCCGTGCAAACCTCGCCGCACACGGGATTGAGGCCGATGTTATTCGGCTAGACGGAGCGGTAGAGATCTCCATCCGGTTAGGCGTTGCCGATGTAATTGCTGATGTCGTGTCAACTGGTACTACCTTGCGCCAACAAGGTTTGGCGCCGTTCGGCGAGCCGATCGTCGAGTCCGAGGCCGTAGTAATCAAGCGCCCAGGCGTCGAGGTTAGTGAAGAAGAGCAGGTGGTACTCGACCGCATGCAGGGAATTTTGCACGCTCGCACCTATTTGATGATCGATTACAACATCGCTCAATCTAACCTCGATGCAGCCGCTGGTACTACTCCCGGGTTGACCGGCCCTACGGTATCGCCCTTGGCGCGTGAGGGCTGGGTGGCAGTGCGCGCGATGGTTCCCAAGAAAAACGCCAACCAGGTCATGGACCGGCTTTCCCAACTCGGTGCGGAGGCGATCTTGGCTTCTGATTTACGCATCGCCCGCTTTTAGGGGGAGCGAATTTTCTGGGTCGGCCCAAATAGATTCAGTCGTGGCTAACATTAGCGCTTGAGGTTACTCATCCGAATATAAGTCTCGACAGGCAAAGGAGCCGAGCCATCATGGCAAAGTCCTCTAAGAAAGAAGAAAAGGACACCAAGTCTGCAGCAAAGGACGTGAAGAAGAAGGAAGCTGATACTTCCACTCACGCTGCACAGCAGAAGGTGGCCGAGCAGAAGGTACCTAAGAACTCCAGCAAGAAGACTCGTACCGAGACCGACCTTCTTGGCTCTTTGGAGGTTCCAGCGGACGCTTACTACGGTGTGCACACCGTACGTGCTATGGAAAACTTCCAGATTTCTTACGTGACCATCAACACCATCCCGCACTTCATTCGCGGCATGGTCCAGGTCAAGAAGGCGGCCGCTATGGCAAACCGCCGCCTGCACGTGTTGCCTAAGAAGAAGGCCGAAGCCATCATCTGGGCTTGTGACCAGATCCTGGAGGAGGGCCGCTGCATGGACCAGTTCCCGCTGGATGTTTTCCAGGGCGGTGCTGGCACCTCGCTGAACATGAATACCAACGAGGTCGTTGCCAACCTTGCTCTCGAGTACCTTGGTGAGGAGAAGGGATCCTATGACATCATCAACCCGAATGATGATGTGAACATGTCCCAGTCGACCAACGATGCTTACCCGACCGGCTTCCGCCTGGGTCTGCACGCAGCGGTTGACCACCTCATTGAGCGCATGGATGGTCTGCGCGCCGCATTCCAGGAAAAGGGTAATGAGTTCCAGGACATCCTGAAAATGGGCCGCACCCAGCTTCAGGATGCTGTGCCGATGACCTTGGGTGATGAGTTCAAGGGCTTCGCCAATAACCTGAACGAGGAACAGGCATTGCTACGCGATGCTCAGCGCCGTCTGCTGGAAATTAACCTAGGCGCAACCGCAATCGGCACCGGGGTGAACACTCCTGCCGGCTACCGCCACCAGGTTACTGCAGCTTTGTCTGAGGTCACCGGCCTGGAGATGAAGACCGCACGCGATCTCATTGAGGCAACTTCTGATTGTGGTGCTTACGTACTCCTGCACGCCACCATCAAGCGCGCAGCGATGAAGCTTGCCAAGATTTGTAATGACCTGCGCCTGCTGTCGTCCGGCCCACGTGCCGGCCTGGCAGAGATTAATCTGCCGGCCCGTCAGGCCGGCTCCTCCATCATGCCGGGCAAGGTAAACCCGGTTATTCCAGAGGTTGTAAACCAGACCTGCTTCAAGATCTTCGGCAATGACCATGTTGTCACCATGGCCGCTGAGGCAGGCCAGCTGCAGCTCAACGTCATGGAGCCGGTCATCGGCGAGGCATTGTTCCAGTCCATTCGTATCATGGGCAACGCCGTTGATGCCCTGCGTGAAAAGTGCGTCACCGGAATTACCGCCAACGCGGATGTCTGCCGCGCCTACGTGGAGAACTCCATCGGTATCGTTACCTACCTAAACCCATTCATTGGTCACCACAACGGCGATCTGATTGCCAAGGAGTCCCTGGAGACCGGCAAGGGTGTCAAGGAGCTCGTCCTAGAGAGGGGTCTGTTGGATGAGGCAACCTTGAATAAGGTTCTCTCTGTAGAAAACCTCATGCACCCAGAGTTTCGAGGCCAGCTCTTCATTGACGAGGACTAAGCCCTCAGGCCTCTAGGAGCCGCAGGGCAAAGCACCCGCGCAATAGACACCCCGCAGTAGCCGCCTCTTTTGCTTTACACGGAGAAAAAGTAGGCGGAAGCTGCGGGGTTTGTGCATGATGGGGCTCCCCATCCAAATCGGACTTTCATGCCTTTATACAGGGGAAATGTGCCGTAGAATACCGGTCGTTTTATAACGAAATCCATGATTTATGTGGGAATCAACACAAACAGGCAATTCGAGTGAATAAATCACCGCAGCGGGTGCAAAATAGGAGATGTTGAGGACGGCATGCACTCTATAGGGAGATGTGTGCCCATAGTTTGCATACAGAGCGTATGGAGTATGTCCATGGTTATTGTTCATATAGTCATCGTTCTCGCTGCCATCTTTTTAGGCGCGAGGATCGGATCAATCGGCATCGGTATGGCCGGCGGACTTGGTGTGCTGGCACTTGGTCTCACCGGTGTCCCCATCACTAGGGAAGACATCCCGTTCGACGTCATTGGCATCATCATGACCGTCATTGCCGCTATCGCAGCGATGCAGCGAGCCGGCGGCATGGACTACCTGGTGCATGTTGCAGAGAAATTTTTGCGCAAAAATCCAAAGCGGATTACGTTCTACGCACCGATCGTTACTTGGCTGATGACGGTTCTGGCTGGTACCGGTCACACCGCATTCTCTACGCTGCCGGTTATTGTAGAGGTGGCAAAAGAAGGTAAGGTTCGCCCATCACGCCCCCTGTCCATCGCGGTAGTTGCTTCTCAAATGGCGATCTGTGCTTCACCCATTTCGGCGGCTGTGGTGCTGCTTGCTAGCCTGCTGGAGCCAGCTGGGGTGGGGTATCTGCAGGTACTGGCGGTCGTTATCCCCGCAACGTTCTTGTCTATCTTCCCGGCTGCCTGGATAGCCAATAAGTTTGGCAAAGAACTTGAAGATGATCCGGTCTACTTGGAGCGGAAGGCACAAGGCCTGGTCAAGGCACCTCTCGGGGCAGAAAACTTCTCGCCGCAGAAGGGCGCCAAGGCTTCTGTTCTCGTGTTCTTGGTAGCTATCGTCATCGTGATGGCGTGGGCCACGCTGACCTCGGAGCAGGTCGGCCTTATCGCAGAACCAACCCTGCCACGCAATGAGGCCATCATGACGGTTATGCTCACTGCAGCCGCAATCATCGTCATGATGACTAAGGTCCCGGCTGGAGATGTTTTGAATACGCCGGTCTTTAAATCCGGTATGTCCGCATGTATTTGTGTGCTAGGCGTTGCTTGGTTGGGCACCAGCCTTATCAACCACTATATGGACGATATTCAGTCTATGGCCGGCAGCGTTATCGAGTCTTCGCCGTGGCTGCTTGCAGTGGTCTTGTTCTTCGCCGCAGCGCTACTGTACTCGCAGGCAGCTACGACCAAGGCCCTTATGCCAGCGGCCCTGGCACTGGGAGTCAGTCCCATTACCGCAGTTGCTGCTTTCCCAGCCGTCTCGGCGCTATTTATCCTGCCGACCTACCCGACGTTGCTGGCAGCGGTGGAGATGGACGATACCGGCTCGACTCGAATCGGAAAGGCCGTATTCAACCACCCATTCCTGATCCCAGGTACGGTCAGCATCGTGCTCTCGGTCCTTTTGGGCTATGCTTTCGGTTTCGTCCTCCTATAGTTAAAGGAAGCTAGAACCGTCCACAAGGCGCCCTTCATGGGCGCCTTTTTAATCGTTGTATCAGCGTTCGATTTAATCCAGTTCACTTTCCTTCCTAAATGCGCCCTATTTAACTCACGCGCTCGGTAGGCTAAGAGCATGACTACTCAGCCATCCGATGTTGAAATTGCCCAAGCCCACCAATTACAGCCGATCTCGGAGATTGCCGCCAAGGCGGGCATTCCTGCCGACGCAGTGATTCCCTACGGCACAACCAAAGCCAAGGTAGATATCACCAAGGTTGACTATTCCAAGGAGAACCAAGGCAAACTGGTACTGGTCACCGGCGTATCACCCACCCCTGCAGGAGAGGGTAAGTCCACCGTTCTCATTGGTCTGACCGATGCCCTAGACCAATTGGGCAAGAAGGCAATGGTTGCCCTGCGAGAGCCCTCGCAAGGCCCAGTGATGGGTATTAAGGGCGGCGCGGCCGGCGGCGGCTACGCACAGATTGTGCCCATGGGGGATATCAATCTGCACTTTACCGGTGATTTTCATGCAATTACCTCCGCGACCAACACCTTGGCTGCCATCATTGATAACCACATTCATCAAGGCAACGCATTGGGCATCGACCCGCGACGCGTTACCTGGCAGCGGTGCATGGACGTTAATGACCGTGCCTTGCGCAACGTGGTCACTGGCCTGGGCGGGCCGGCCCACGGTGTGCCTGCTGAAACCGGTTTCACCATTACTGCCGCTTCTGAAATCATGGCCATTTTGTGCTTGGCCACAAACCTTGAAGACCTGAAGAAGCGTCTCGGTGATATCACTATCGGCTTCACCTATGATCAGCGCCCTGTCACTGCGCGTGATTTGAATGCAGAAGGTGCGCTCACGGCCCTGATGCGGGATGCCCTTAATCCGAACCTCGTACAGACCCTCGGCGGGGTGCCGGCCTTGGTGCACGGTGGACCATTCGCCAATATTGCACACGGTTGCAACTCCCTATTAGCAACTCAAACCGCACTGCAATTCGGCGATATTGTCCTGAGCGAAGCCGGCTTCGGCTCCGACCTAGGTGGAGAGAAGTTCGTCGATATCAAGGCGCGCTTTGGCGATTTGGATGTTGCCGGTGCTGTTGTCGTTGCCACCATCCGCTCGCAGAAATATAACGGCGGCGTGGCCAAGGATAAGCTCACCGAGGAGAACCTGGATGCCCTGAAGGCGGGTGTTATCAACTTGGAGCGCCATGTTGAAAATTTGCGCAAGTTTGGGATCAAGCCGGTGGTAGCGCTCAACCTCTTTTGGTCGGATACTGAGGCGGAACGCGAGTTCATGCGGGCGTGGGCCAAAGACTTTGGAGTCGCCTTGGAGGAGGCCAACGTCTGGTCCGAGGGTGGCGCGGGTGCTACCAAGCTGGCAGAGACCTTGCTGGAGAACCTGCAGGGCGGTGCCACGCAACTCTACGATCCGCAGCAGGGAATTGAAGCCTCCATCGAGACCATTGCTCGCGAGATTTATCGTGCCGACCGCGTGGAGTATGGGGCAAAGGCGCTTAAAGACCTAAAGTACATCCAGGACAATGGTTGGGATATGAGGTTACCCTCGTTTAGTGGACACCCTATTGGTACGGATCTTGTGTCCGTAGG